>Ga0208757_100006_pt1:382500-440742 | contig 440742 bp, 396 predicted proteins | sample LakWasMe97_LOW12_2_FD_183917 | JGI IMG/M metagenome (GOLD analysis project Ga0208757, IMG submission 183917) | Freshwater sediment methanotrophic microbial communities from Lake Washington under simulated oxygen tension - Sediment Metagenome... | ecosystem: Environmental > Aquatic... | reverse complement strand
GGAAGTGAAACACAGCTGCGCCGATGGTAGTGTGGCTTTGCCATGCGAGAGTAGGTCATCGCCAGGGCCTTATCCCAAACCCCGCAGATATCCTCTGCGGGGTTTTTCTTTGGCGAGGCTTGGGATTGCGCGGTAACATCCAATCAAATTTCCGGGAGTCGAAAATGAGTGCAGCACTTCATGTCGTGATTCTTGCCGCTGGCGAAGGCAAGCGGATGAAGTCTGTGCTGCCCAAAGTCCTGCAAACAGTTGCCGGGCAGCCCATGCTCGCGCATGTCATCGCGGCGGCGCGTAAATTGAAACCCGCAGGTATTCATGTCGTGTTTGGTCACGGCGGCGATCAGGTGCGGTCAGCGTTTGCTGCGCAATCGGATTTGCTGTGGGCCGAGCAAGCGCACCAGTTGGGCACCGGGCATGCGGTGCAGCAGGCGATGGTGCAGATACCTGACGCTGCAAAAGTCCTGGTGCTGTATGGCGATGTGCCGTTGATTACGGCTGACTCCTTGCAGCGGCTACTTGCTGCACCCGCGAAGCTGGCGGTACTCGCGGCGGAATTGGCAAACCCAACGGGGTATGGCCGGATTTTGCGCGATAGTGAAGGGCATGTGGCTGAGATTGTTGAGCAAAAGGATGCCAGCGAAGACCATCTTCGTATTCGCATGGTCAATACTGGTGTGATCGCAGCGGAAGCTGCCTCGCTCAAGCGCTGGTTAGCGGGATTGTCGAATTGCAATGCACAAGGCGAGTACTACCTGACCGACGTGTTTGCCAGTGCAGCGCATGAATTTGCAGCAGCTGAAGTCGTGGTGGTTAACGACCCATTGGAAACCGAAGGGGCGAATGACCCTTGGCAGTTGGCGCAGCTGGAGCGTGCTTTTCAGCTGCGACAGGTACGCAACTTGTGCATGGATGGAGCGCGGGTAGCCGACCCTGCACGGGTCGATATACGTGGTGTGGTGACTGTGGGACGGGATGTCGAGATTGATGCGGATGTGATTTTTGAAGGCACGGTCCGCTTGGGGGATGGCGTTCGCATCGGGCCGTTTTGCCGGATCAAGGATGCAGACATTGCAGCGGGTACGGTGGTGCGTGCGCATTGCGATATTGAAGGTGCGCAGATTGGAACGGGCGCGCAGATTGGGCCATATGCACGGCTACGCCCGGGCACGGTGCTGGCCGAGGATGTGCATGTTGGCAACTTCGTGGAAACCAAGAAAGCGACGTTGGGCCGGGGTAGCAAAGCCAATCATCTGAGTTATCTGGGTGACGCGGTGATCGGCAGCAAGGTCAATATTGGGGCCGGCACGATTACCTGCAATTACGACGGCGTGAACAAGTTCACCACCACGATTGGTGACGGGGTGTTCGTGGGTTCCAACAGTGCGTTGGTGGCACCTGTGAAGATTGGTGACGGGGCGACGATTGGTGCCGGCTCCACCATCAGCAAGGATGCGCCTGCCAACAAGCTGACAGTGGCGCGCGAACGCCAAATCACACTGGATGGCTGGCATCGGCCGGTCAAGAAGACCACATGAATCCGGCCCGGGTCAGGCGCGAAGCGGTACGCACACTGACCGACTTGCCCAATGTCGGGCCGGCGGTGGCCGGTGATCTGTGCATGCTGGGCATTGAGCAGCCGCAACAGCTGGTGGGGCGTGATGCGTGGGATATGTACGCGCAGTTATGTGTGCTGACGCGGCAGCAGCATGACCCTTGCGTGATCGACGTGTTCTTGTCCCTCACTGACTTTATTCAAGGGGGGCAGCCGCAGCCGTGGTGGTATTACACCGCGCAGCGCAAGGCGCAGCTGCGCTCAGCGAAGAACCGGGGCGGCGCCCCGATTGCAGGCGCATGAATTTAGGCCGTTGGGCAAATCGCGGGGCGCGTGGGTGGAATGGGCGCCTTCCCGCGCCGTAGACGACAGCAGTGATTGCCCGGTTCACGTGCCAGCAGGCGGAGGCAGCGGGAATTCGATCGCCGTCGGTGCCGCGAGCAGCAGCTTGGTCCGGTAGCCCCGGGCAGAAGCGTCTTCTTCCTTGAGGATGACGCGGGTCGTTTTTTCGATCCAGAATCGCTGAAAGCTGTTGCTCCCTGGCTTTCCGCTCTCGGTCTCGACCAGCCAGCAGGCGTGGCTCAGGCCATCTGCACCGGTCAGGTTGCGGTCGCCCAGCACCGTGTAATCCACGTCGATGGGTGCGGCCATGCCGACATCGAACATGCGGATGCGCAGGGTTCCGCCTTTCTCGAACGGCAGCAGGGGCAGCAGGGTCAGATCGGAATGCCAGTTCATCCACCAGCCTTGATTCATCGACGCGAACCCGGCGCGCATGGTGGCCAGGGAGGCTTCGGGCAGTTCGCCTTGCACGTGTCCCGTCGCCTTGCCTGGCTCGATGTAGGTCGTGATGTTTCGGTCTGGCGTCAGCCATGCGCTGGTTTGCGTCAGCGTGGCAATGTCCTGGCCCGAATGGACGGTGTGGGCGGTATGGACAACGCCGCCTTCGCTTTCCCAGTGCTGGTCGATGACCCAGTTGTCCTGCCCGCCCGAGTCGTCGTGGCTGACCCGGCTGGTAGCAAGCATTGCGCGCTTGATTCCGGTGTCGGCGACGCCGTGGAAATAGACCAGATAAGTCGATGTCGTTGGCCGCAGGCTGGAGATGTGCAGATCTTCCGGATTCACTCGGGTGACGGTATCCGCGCTGGCGTTGCCGACAGCCAGAGCAAGCAGCGCCGCTGCAGAAATTGCCTTGATGATCTTGATGGTCGGTTTCATGTGCAATGATGTTGTTTTAATGGGTGGGTGGAGCGCATGCGTCGAGGAACGTTGTTCATCGGGTGGGGAGCCATCATTCCCGGTCGGGAAACGATGGCGTCGAACGTGCTTCAGGACGCCATGGTTTTTTTGCACAAGCTCGAATCCGAAGGCGTGATTGACGGGATCGAGGTGGTGCTTCTGGAGCCGCATGGCGGCGATCTGGATGGGTTCGTCCTCATCAAGGGGCGTCTGGATCAACTGGCGCAACTGCGCGTGCAGGACGATTTTGTGAAGATGATCATCGGCGTGCGTCTGGTGCATTCCGGCGTTGGCGTGGTGGCGGGTCATTCCGGTCAGGAAATGCAGCCATACCTGCTGGCGTGGGCCGATCAGGAACGTCGATTGCTGGGTGCGTCCGAGGAAAAATCCTGATCGGTGTTCGGCTTTTCTCCGGAGGCTGCGGGGTAAAGGGCAATGAAGGCGAACAGGATGAGGTGCACGGCGGCTGAGATCCAGCGGCCCTCGACGGGATCTGCCATGGTCGTCTGCCAGGCCTGTGACAGCAGCGAATTACTGAGGTTCCAGCCCCAGTGCAGCCCGACCGCAGCCCACAGCGATTGCATGCGCCAGGCAGCGGCGGCGTAGGCCAGCCCCAAGCAGAACAGCCGGATTTGCTCGCTGACTCCCCAGTCGAGTCGCCAGATATGGTTCGCCGTATACAGCGCTGCGGAGGCGATGACATAAGATCCAAATCCCAGTGGTCGTGACGTGAACCGCAGCAAAAAGCCGCGGGTGAGGATGTCCTCGGCGATGGATGGAATGAACGTGGTGACCAGACCGATGCCGATGACGGTGAGTGAAAGGGGAGCCGCCGGGACGAATTGTTCGACGCCAAGACCGAGCGCAATGGCTTCGGCTGCCAGCTTGGCGGTGATGGCGAGCAGCAGGGTACTGACCAGCAGCGGCAGCCAACGCGTGGCGATCAGCCCATAAGTGCGAAACCCGCCACCATCTATCCAGCGGCCGACTGGCCAGGCAAGCACCAACGTCAACACCATCAGCGCAGGCCCCAAGGGGCTTGTGGGTGCAAAGACGGTCTGGAGTCCTTCCGACGTCTGATACACGACGAGCAGCAACAGGAATCCAATGACAAGACGCGTGTTCATCGGCGGTATTCCGGTAAGGGCAGTGAAAGCGGAATCATCGGTCAGGCAACACCATCGATACACACAGCCCGCCGCCTTCGCGGTTGAGCAAGGCGATGCGGCCGCCGTGGGCCTCGGCAATCTCGCGTGCGAGGGCCAGCCCCAGTCCGGTGCCATGGCGCTTGGTGGAATAAAACGGCAGCAGCGCATTGGCCAAGACGGCGGCATTCATCCCGCTGCCGCGATCCAACACTTCGATGCGCCAACTCTCCGGCAATTTGCGCACAGTGAGCCGCACTTCCCCAGGCGAGGACCCTGATTCATGCGCGTTCTTGAGCAGATTGATCAAGGTTTGTTCCAGTTGGGCGGCATCGATGCGGGCAATGCCGTCGGCGGGCTGCAGGTCGGCGCTGAACTCGACTTGCGAGCGCAATTGCTCGATGAAGCGCGACCACTCCACCGGGGCAAGACGTGGCGCTGGCAATTTGGCAAAGCGGGCGTAGTCGCGAATGAAGCCTTCCAGATGGCGGGCGCGCTCTTCAATCGTGGCAAGTGCCGAGGGCAGGCGCTCATATTGCTCGCGGCGCAGCAGCTCGGCGCCGGAGTGTGCCAGCGAGGCGATCGGTGCCAGCGAGTTGTTGAGCTCGTGACTGATTACGCGAATGACTTTCTTCCAGGTTTGCACTTCCTGCCTGCGCAACTCGGCGGTGAGCTGACGTAGCAAAATCAACGCATGCACACGGCCATTGAGGCGGAAGTTGCGCCGCGACAAATGATAAATGTCTTCGTCGTCCTCACTGCCCACGCTGAACATGCCATCGCCGCCACGTGCAAAGGCGTCCTGCACGGCAGGGTCGGCGTGGCCCAGGATGTCATCGAAATGATGACCCTCCAGTCGTTTGCCATCCCCCAGCAGTTTGCGTGCGGCAAGATTGCCCAGCACGATGCGTTGCGCCGGGTCGACCAGAATCATCGCCACCGGTGTGTTTTGCACCATGGTATCGAGCAGCAATTCGCGTTGTACCAGGGCCAGCCGTTGCTCGCGCAGCGCATCGCCTAATGCGTTGTGCGCGTTCACCAGTTCGCCAAGGTCACCGCCGCCATCCCAGCGCACGCCAAAGCTGAAATCGCCATCGCGATAACTGGCCACGGTGCCGGCCAAGGCGCGAAACAGCGCACGATTAGGAGCCAGGATCCGCTGGACGATCCATAGGCAAGCGGCACCGACCAACACGCAAGGCAGGCCAATGGCGGCCCAGGGTTGCCACCATGTCGACAGCTGCACACTGCTGATGGCAACCGCGATCACGGCCACGCACAGCAGTGCACTGAACTTGCTGGCGATGGTGAGCCTGCGTAAGGCGCGCATGTCAGCTACGCGCAATGCCAAGGCGGTCGAGTCTGCGATACAAGGCTTGGCGCGACATGCCCAGTTCCGCTGCGGCCTGCGCCAACACACCACCACAGCGCGACAAGGCGGCTTCGATGCTGGCGCGGTCTGGCTCATCGCCACTGTTGGCAGGCAGCGGCGTGGTGGCAGTGGGCAGCGCAAGATCAGGGGTTTCGATGCGCTCACCACGGGCCAGCAATGCGGCGCGTTGCATCACATTGCGCAGCTCGCGCACATTGCCCGGCCAAGCGTGGCGTTGCAGCGTGCGTTCGGCGTCTTCACTCAAACGCTTGCCGGCAGGCAAAAAGTGATGGGCCAAAGGCAGAATATCGCGTGGGCGCTGCGCCAATGGGGGGATGCGCAGTTCAATACCGTTGAGGCGATAGAACAAGTCTTCGCGAAATTTTCCTTCGGCAATCAGCGCGGCCAGATCGGCATTGGTGGCACTGACGATGCGTACCTTCACGCTGCGCTCGCGGTTGCTGCCCAGTCGTTCGAAGCGGCCGGTTTCCAGCACCCGCAGCAACTTCACTTGCCCGGCCAGCGGCAAGGTGCCGATTTCATCCAGGAACAACGTACCGCCATCGGCCGCTTCGAACTTGCCCTCGCGTGATTTGCTGGCACCGGTGTAGGCGCCGGCATCGGCGCCAAACAATTCAGCTTCGATCAATTCACTCGGCAATGCCCCGCAATTGAGGGCCACGAATGGCCCGGACTTCACTGCGCTGTTGAAGTGCAGGATTTCGGCATAGCGTTCCTTGCCTGCCCCGTTGGGGCCGGTGATCAGCACGGGGATGTCGGCGCGTGCCACCTGACAGGCAAGTGCGAGTACGGCTTCGCTGGCAGGGTCTGCATACACGGTGCCACGCAAATCGAAATCGCGTTCGAGTGCGCTGCGGCGCTGGCGTTCGCTGCGATTGTTCTGTGCCAGCTGCCGCCTGCTTTCGCCCAGCTCCAGCAGGTTGTTGAGCGTGGTGATGAGTTTGCGGTCATCCCACGGCTTGGCCAGATAGTCGGCGGCGCCGGCCTTGATTAACTCCACGGCAGCTTCCAGATGCGTCCATGCGGTCAACAAAATCACCGGCAAATCCGGATGCGCTGCGCGAATTTGCTGGAACAGTGCCACGCCTTCTTCACCCGAGGTGGTGTCGGCGTGGAAGTTCATGTCCTGGATCACCAGATCAATCGGTGTCTGCGCCAGTACCGCAAGACCTGCCTGCGGCGAGTCTGCATGCACGCTGCGAATATCGTGCAGTGACAGCAGTACTTCCAGCGCAGTGGCTACGGCAGCGTTGTCGTCGATGATCAGGATGGTGGGCATGGGGCGATTGTAATGTGGCAGCTCAGGCCGAGCGGGTGGCGATCGCCGGCGGCACCATGGCAGCACGCCGTGCCGGCCCCAGCACCGCAAGCTGGCCCAGTACCCACAGGATCAATGCACCGGCAGGCAAGTACAGCAATGGCAGGCGCGGCAGTTCGTATTTGCTCATCAACAACTGATTCAGGCCAAAGGCGAGCAGCATGCCCAGCGCGATACCGATGCCGGCAATCAGGAAATTTTCGATTTGGAAATAGCGCAGGATCTGGCCGCGGGTGGCTCCCAGGGCGCGGCGAATCCCGATCTGCTTGGTGCGTTGTTGTACCCAGAAACTGGCCAGGCCCACGATGCCCAGCGCGGTAATCAAGAGCAGGCCCATGCACACCGCACCCAACAACCATGCCATCGCACGCGGTGCTTGATAGAACTCGTTGCGCAAGTCGGAGAATGGCTTGGTGTTTTCATCGAGGATGATGCGGTCATTGCCACGGCTGCGCAGCAGTTTGACGGCGGCCTTGAGGACTTCGGCGCGACGCTCCGGGGTGGTGCGAACCACGTAATTCCCACCCACGTTGTAGTGCGCGCGCAGCGGGAAGACCATCGTGTATTCGCGGGCGCTGGGGCCGCCTTGCAGGCTGGGACGCACAAGATGATCTAACACGCCGATGACACGGGTGGGGCTGTCACCCCAGCTGTAAAACACCTTGCCAATGACTTGTGCCATCGGGATGCCGGGATAGAGTTTTTCTGCCATCTTGCGGGTCACGATGGCAGCAGGGATGCCGATCGGCTCCTTGCTGCTGTTGACGGCTTCAAAATCCAGATATTCATCCGGCCTGAAGCCACGCCCGGCAATCAGGCGGCTGCCGAATGTACTCAAAAAATGTTCATCCGCCATATAGCTGGTGGCAACGAGGGTGGTTTGTTGTTGCTCTGGCGTCAGGCGGACACCGCTGTTCCACGAGGAATTCACGAACGGCACCTGATTGACCACGGTGGCATCCTTGACCCCGGGTATTGCACGCAGCGCGGCCAAATCGGTGCGGGTGCGGGCGGTGGCATTGTCATCGCTGCCGCTGCTCGTCAATTGGATGCGCAGCAGTTCACGTTCGGCAATGCCACTGGGTTCATTGACCTGACTGACACGGTCACCAATCATGAACAGTGCATTGCAGATGATGGCGCAGGTCAGCGCAATTTCGAGCACGATCAAGGCGGCTGCGGTCTTGTGGCGCGCCAGCGTGGACAGGATGGGGCGAATTTCCATGGGGAGCTCCGTTTTTGCTTGTCATTCCCGCGCACGCGGGAATGCTGGGGATAAGGTCATTGCGACTTGAGCTGGATGGCTGGCGTCACCTGCATCGCCCGCCATGCCGGCAGCAGGCCTGCCAGCAGGCTGGCCACAATGGCCAGCACAAAGGTGACCAGCAGCATGCCAAGGTCAAGATGGGCCAGCTTGGCGTAGCTGGCAGGCTGCATGCGCACTGCCCACAAGCCCAGCAAGGACAGCCCCAAGCCAACCACACCACCGGCCAGTCCAATCATTCCGGCTTCCACCAGGCATTGCTTGAAAATCTCCCGCCGCGATGCGCCCAGCGCCCGTCGCACGCCGATTTCGCCACTGCGACGCAGGAACTTGGCTAGCAGCAGCCCCACCGTGTTGACCATGCACACCAGCAGAAAGCCAAAACCCAACCACAACTGCAGCACCACATCGGAGGGCACCACTTTGTTGTAGGTCAGCCATTGCATGACATTGCTCAGGCGCACATTGGTCGGCCGCTCGAAGCGCCCGGCCTTGCGTTGCAAGTCGGAATAATTGCTCAGGTAGTTGCGATAGGCGCTGACTTTGTCGGCACTATCGAGTTCTACCCAATACTGGATCCACGCACAGGGCGCGTTTTCGGCGGTGTTGTCACCACGGCTATCAGCCCAGCAGTTCATGCTGCCATTGCGGCCCATCTGCAAATCACGCGAGGTCGAAAACGGCAGGAAAATATCCTCGTTGCCGCCATAGGTGTCGCGGTTCATGTCATAAAACGCGGGTGTCGGCTTCCACTCCGCCATCACCCCGACAATGGTGAAATCGCTTTGATCCAGGCGCAATGTCTTGCCCACGCTGTTGCCACCGGCAAACAGACGTTGGTTGAGCGAACGCGTGATGACCGCAACCCGCGCATGCGCCGCATCGTCCTTGGCGGCCCAGCCATTGCCATGCAGAAATGGCACATCGAACATCGGGAAAAAATCCGCGCTGGTATAGCGCGCATCCGAGCGGAACGGGATCAGCCCGGATTGTCCCGGGATCACCGCCACGTTGCCGCCGGTCATCATTGCTTGCCGATCCGCACGCTTTTCCTTCAGCAGGGTTTCGGAATCAAAGCGGGTCATCTGGTCTTGCGGGTCGCCACCTGGCCGATAACCCAGTTTGCTTTCAGGGTCCATCTGCACGTAGAACAACTGGCTGCTTTTTTGCGGGATGGGATCCCCGGACAGCACATGGAATACGGTCAGCGTGGTCATGCAGGCGCCGATGCCAAGTGCAATGGCCAGCACCATCAGCGCGGTCAGTGCCTTGTTGCGCTTGAAGCTGCGCAGGGCGAGGTTGAGGTAATAGCCGAGCATGGCGGTGTCCTCAGGCAGTCGTGGTGCTGGCGCTGTTGGAATGCAGCGAGCGTTGCAGGGCGGAGGTGACGGACAAGTCGGTCGCCATGCCATCGACGATGTGCACATTGCGTTGCGCGCGCGCGGCCAGTTCCGGGTCGTGGGTCACCATTACAATGGTGGTGCCTTGCTCGTTGATATCTTCCAGCAGCTCCATCACGCTGCGCGCCATCTGCGAATCCAGGTTGCCGGTGGGTTCGTCGGCCAGCAATAGCTTGGGGCTACCTGCCAGTGCGCGTGCAATCGCGGCGCGTTGCTGCTGCCCGCCGGAGAGTTCCGCCGGATAGTGCTTCATGCGCGAACCAAGGCCCACCATGCCCAGTGCATCTTCAATGCGCAGCTTGCGTTCGGCCGCGGGCATGCCGCGATAGCGCAGCGGTACGTCGCAGTTGTCGAACAGGTTCAAATCGGGGATCAGGTTGAAACCCTGGAAAATGAAGCCGATCTTTTCATTGCGCAGTTTGCTGCGGGCGTTGTCGTTCAAGCCTTTGACGTTGATGCCATCGAGCATGTAGTCGCCGCCGGTAAATTCTTCCAGCAAGCCTGCGATATTGAGGAAGGTGGTCTTGCCCGAACCCGATGGCCCGGTCACTGCGACGAATTCGCCATCGGCGACATGCAGGTCGAGCGAGCGTAGTGCGTGGGTTTCCACCAATTCTGTGCGATAGACCTTGGTGACCTGATGCATGTTCAGCATGGTGAGGAGTCCTGTTAGTTTCCGGAAATACGGACGCGGTCCGCGTTGTTGAATTGGTCGGTGCCGGAGACCACGATGCGGTCACCGACGTTCAGGCCCGAGGTGATTTCGACACTGGAGAGAGAGGCGGCGCCGGTGCGAATGGGGCGGCGCACGGCGCTGCTGCCATCCACCACGTAGGCCACGTTGCCACCGTCTTGTTCAAGGAAGGGGCCGCGCTCGACCATCAGCACGTGCTTGCGCGTGTCCATCACGATGCGAACCGACAAGCGTTGGTTCTGGCGCAATCCCGGTGGCTGCTTACCATTGGCAAAGCGCACGCGCGCGGTCACTTCACCGCTGACAACCTCGGGCGACACCGCCGCAATTTCAGCGGGGAAGGTAGCGTTGTTGGCACTGATCTGCGCCGGCATGCCGATGCCAAGATCGCGTGCGAAGCTTTCCGGCACTTTCATTTCCACTTCGAATTTGGACAGATCCACCACACTCAACACCGGGCCATTGGCAATCACTTGCGTACCCTGTGGTACTTGCACTTGCCCCACTTGGCCGTCGAACGGTGCGCGCAGGGTCAACAGTTCCACTTGGCGGCGCGCTTCGGCCACCACGGCTTGTTGGCGCTGCGCTTGGAGTTGCTTGTTGCGCGCATCCAGGCTTGCACCGGCGCTTTGCAAGGAAAAATCGCGCTGTGCGGCGGCAAGGCCGATATCGGCCTTCTTCATCATGTCCTGGGCGCGATTCAAATCATTCTTGGGCACCGCGCCGCCATCGAATGCACGCTGGTAGCGCTCCAGATCGCGTTGTGCCGCAGTGCGATCGACGCTGGCCTGGTCAAGTGCACGCTGCGCGTTGGCGCGTGCGATTTGCGCGTCCAGCTGCGCGCGGCTGGCGGCGGCCTCAAAGCTTGCCAGCGTGGATTCTTCTTGCACCAACTTGCTGCGCAGCTCGGGGCTGTCAATCGTGGCCAGCGCTTGGCCACGGGTCACCTTGTCACCGGCAACGATGGACAGGTGCACGGTGCCGGCAGCGATGGCATACAGCGTGGGACTGTTGGAAGCGATCACCTTGCCATCAGCGCTGAGATCGCGCACCAAGTCGCCACGCGTCACTTGCGCGATGCGCATCCGCGAAGCATCGAACGATTGCGCGCCACCCATCCAACGGGACGCCACCCATGCGGTCAGCAGCAGCACGCCTGTGCCCGCGATGACAGGCACGATCCATTTGCGGCGACTGGGCGCGGCGTGTGCCATGCGCTGATCTTGGCCGGCGGTATCGCGGATGCGGCCACGGGGGGCGGTGGCCGGGTGCGCGGGCGAGGTTGATTGCTTATCCATACCCGCTATGAAGCAACTACCGTGCCAACTACAAGTTATTGAAAAATATAGGAAATAATTCTTGTGCTGCGTCCGTTGGACAAACGGATGCGTCCGCGCGGACACAGTCGACGGCTGGCACCGTTACACTGCCGGCTTGGACTTTGGAGTAATGCTGCATGTGTGGAATCGTTGGTGCCATCGCGCAACGTGATGTGGTTCCCTTGCTGGTGGATGGCCTGAAGCGGCTGGAATATCGCGGCTATGATTCGGCCGGAATTGCGGTGGTGGTGGCCGATAGCGTGCGCCGCGTGCGGCGCACTGGGCGAGTGGCCGAGATGGAAGCGGCGGCGCTGGCCGAGGGGCTGGGAGCCAATCTTGGCATCGGGCACACCCGCTGGGCCACGCATGGTGGCGTGACCGAATCCAACGCGCATCCACATATCAGCGATGGCGAACTGGCCTTGGTGCACAACGGCATCATCGAAAACCACGAAGCGCAGCGCGAACGTCTGCGCGCTTTGGGCTATGCGTTTGAATCGCAGACCGACACCGAAGTGGTCGCCCATTTGATTCATCACCACCGCAAGCAAGGGGTGAGTTTGCTCGCAGCACTGCAGGCGACGGTGAAGGAGTTGCACGGTGCATATGCATTGGCGGTGATCGACAAGCGCGACCCGGCGACGCTGGTGACCGCACGTATGGGCTGCCCGTTATTGATCGGGTTGGGCGAGGGCGAAAATTTCGTTGCTTCGGATGTGTCCGCGATTGTGTCGGCCACGCGGCGGGTGATCTTTCTGGAAGAAGGCGATACCGCCGAGCTGACCTGTGATGGCGTGCGCGTGTTTGACGCCAGCGATGCGCAGGTGATGCGTGAAGTGCACGTGTCGGAAGTGTCACTGGCATCGCTGGAACTCGGGCCGTATCGGCATTTCATGCAGAAAGAAATTCACGAGCAGCCACGCGCCATTGCCGATACAGTAGAGGGCATCTTGGATGCCGGTGGCTTTGATGCCGCACTGTTTGGCAAAGACGCGGACGCCGTGCTGGCGGATGTGGCGTCGGTCCAGATTCTCGCCTGCGGGACCAGTTATTACGCCGGTTTGACCGCACGCTATTGGATCGAAGCCATCGCCGGGTTGCCATGTGCGGTGGATATCGCCAGCGAGTACCGCTATCGCAGCGTGGTCGGCAACCCGAAGCAGCTGGTGGTCACCATTTCGCAATCTGGCGAAACGCTGGACACGATGGAGGCGTTGAAATACGCCAAGGCCCAAGGACAGGATAAAACCCTGTCGATTTGCAATGTGCCGGAAAGCGCGCTACCGCGGGCCAGCAAGTTGGTATTGCATACCCGTGCCGGTGCGGAAATCGGGGTCGCTTCCACCAAGGCATTCACCACCCAGTTGGTTGCACTGTTCACGCTGGCCGTCACCCTGGGCAAGCTGCGCGGCCGCGTCGATACCGCGCAGCAGGCCGACTTCTTGAATGCGTTGCGTCATTTGCCAGGCAGTGTGCAGCACGCACTCAATTTGGAGCCGCAGGTGGCCTTATGGGCAGAGAAATTCGCACCACGGCAGCATGCGCTGTTTCTGGGGCGTGGTACCCACTACCCGATCGCGCTGGAGGGCGCGCTCAAGCTCAAGGAAATCTCCTACATTCATGCCGAAGGCTACCCGGCGGGCGAACTGAAGCATGGCCCGCTGGCACTGGTGGACACGCAAATGCCGGTGGTGGTGATTGCTCCCAACGATGCACTGCTGGAGAAGGTCAAATCCAATATCCAGGAGGTGCGCGCACGGGGTGGCGAAATGTTCGTGTTCACCGATGCCGACAGCAGCTTCAGTGCATCCGAGGGCGTGCATGTGATTCGCACGCCGCGCCATGTGGGCATTTTGTCGCCGATCGTGCACGCCATCCCGGTGCAACTACTGGCCTATCACACCGCATTGGCACGCGGCACCGATGTGGACAAGCCCCGCAATCTGGCCAAATCGGTGACGGTGGAATAAGCAGCCGCCAGTTGTCCCAGATCAAGGAGCGGGCACACCGGCTTGCCTAGTCTGGTGCGGCCGGTCGGCGGCTGCAGCCTTGCTATGTGGATGCCTTTGTTTTCGCCTATTGCCAGCGGTCGTTGCCGCGCAGGTTGTGCATGAGTGACTGGCCTGCAGCGCTATTGATTCGCGCCAAGCGGGAAGGGCGAAGTCTGGATGCCCCGCAGTGGAAGGCGTTGGCCGATGGTATCGCCAGCAACGGCTGGAGTGAGGGCCAAGTGGGCGCAATGGCGATGGCGATTGCGTGGCGCGGCTTGGGCACGCAAGAATGCCGCGACTTCACTTATGCCCTGCGTGATTCCGGGCGTTGTCTGGATTGGCGTGACTTGCCCGGACCGGTGCTGGATAAGCACTCCACCGGTGGCGTGGGCGATTGCGTCAGCCTTGCGCTGGCCCCGTTGGTGGCCGCATGTGGTGGGTATGTGCCGATGATTTCGGGGCGCGGCTTGGGGCACACCGGCGGCACCTTGGACAAGTTGGAAAGCGTGCCCGGCGTGGATGTCCAGCTAGATCCGGCACGTTTGCAGCGACTGGTGCGCGAGGTGGGTTGTGCCATTGTTGGTCAAACAGCGGACCTGGTGCCCGCTGATCGGCGCTTGTACGCGGTGCGCGATGTGACGGCCACGGTCGATGTGCCGGACTTGATCGTGGCCTCAATCCTGTCGAAAAAACTTGCCGGTGGTGCGCAAGCCTTGGTGTTGGATATCAAGACGGGCAGTGGCGCGCAAACGCCCGATGTGGCAATGGCCGAAGCCTTGGCGGCACGGATGCAGGCGGTCGCCGCCGGGAGCGGCTTGCAGCTGGCGACCGCACTGACCGACATGGGTCAGGTGTTGGGGCGCGATGCCGGCAACGCATTGGAGCTGCGCGCCATCATCGACTTGCTAACCGGTGGTCCGGCTTGCCCACGCTTGCGTGCATTGGTGCTGGCATTGTCGGCACGGCTGTTGCTGCTGGGTGGGTTGGCTGCGACTGATGCGGATGCAGAGGCACAGTTGCAGCATGCCTTGCACAGTGGCGCGGCCGCCGAGCGCTTGGCGCGCATGTTGGCAGCGCTGGGTGCGCCGCATGATGTGTTGCAACGGCCGGCGCATTATTTGCCCACTGCGCCCGTGCATTACGCGGTAACCGCAGACCGTGCCGGCTTTGTGCAGACCATCGATGTGCGCAGTGTGGGCGAATGCGTGGTGGATCTGGGCGGCGGACGGCGCGTGGCCGGTGCCCGCATTGATCCGGCCGTGGGCTTGAGTCAGGTGTGCGGGCGTGGCCAGTACGTTGCGCATGGCGCACCACTCGCTGTGGTGCATGCGCGTAATCAAGCCGATGCCGAACGTGCCGCAGACAGTGTGCGTGCGGCGTTTTGCTTGGGCGAAGCCGCCCCTGGCGAAGTTGCAGCGTGGCGCTGGTTGGATGCTACTGCGCCGGCAAAATAAAGCGATATGGCAGCAGGGCATCGACATCCACTTCAACCCAACTGCCATCGGGCTGCCGAAAACTCACGCCAGCCTCGATGCCGAATTCAATCAATGCTTGTCGGCAGGCACCACAGGGAGACACGGGTAGCGGTGTGCCGGTATCGCTGAATGCCGCGACTGCAATTGCAGCCAAGCGAAAAGCTGCACCTTCCGCTTGTACTGCTGCGGCAATCGCTGCGCGTTCGGCGCAGCCACCGATGGAATACGAAGCGTTTTCAACATTGCAACCGGCGTACACCGCGCCACTGGTGGCGCGTAACGCGGCTCCTACCCGCAGTTTCGAGTACGGGGCATAGGCATGTTGCGCGGTCTGTTCGGCCAATGTGCGTAGTGACGTGAAGTCGGGCATCACTGTGGATGTGTCAGCGGGAAGCATTGCATGGTGGCACGGGTGCTTGCCTGTCACAAACAAAAACCCGGCATCGGCGCCGGGTTTTCGCTTCCGTGCGGGCTAGCTCCGAAACGAGGCGTTACTGGTCCGGCTGCCAGCGCAAGCTGAGGGTGTACTCGCGGCCGGGCTGGGCATACCAGGCGCTGGTCTGATAGCGCTTGTCGAAGGCATTGACCACGTTGGCTTGCAGTGTCCAGCCCTTTGCCAAACGCCATGACGCGCGGGCGTCCAGCGTGCCGTAGCCACCCACGCGCAGGCTGTTGGCCACATCATCCCAGCGCGACGCTTCGGCAATGCCGCTGATGCCAAAGCCCCAGTCGCCAATATCGCGATCCAAGTCCAGCCGCGCGCTGCGGGTGGGGCGACGGGCCAGTTGCTTGCCGTGGTTTGTCCCCGCGCTTTGGTTGCGTGCATCCAGCCAGCTGAGTTGGCCACGCAGCGACCAGTCACCCAGCGCCAGAACGCCGGTCAACTCAACCCCACGAATGCGCGCCGAGTCCACATTGACCGGCTTGAACTGCGAGGAATCCCAAGCGATCAGATCGCTGACCCGGGTCTGATACGCATTGGCCTGCAGCTGCCAGCCGTCACCGCTGCGCGTCAGCGACAGTTCGCTGCTGCGGGCGTCTTCGGGGCGCAGCAACGGATTGCTGGCGCCGGGGTAGTACAGCTCGTTGAAGGTGGGCGCCTTGAACGCGGTGGCATGGCTGGCCGTCACCCGCCAGCCTGCGGCAAGGTTCATGCCCCAGGCCATCCCGCCGGTGGTGTGGCCACCGAATTGATCGTTGTCATCGTGGCGCAGCGACAGTTGCAGGTCCTGCTTGCCGAACGTGCCTTGGTATTGCGCAAAACCGGCACGGTTGCCACGCCTTGCGGTGAACGGTGACCACGGATCCTGGGTGGCGGCGGCATCGCGCAGCCAATCAAACCCGGTGGTGAGTACCTGTGCCTGCGCCAGTGTGAAGTCGGCTTGCAGGTTGCCGGTATCACGCGTGGTGACGAAGCGGTTGCTGAACACTGTACCCAGATAGTTGACCGAATCATCGGTGTTGCGGCCCAGCGTCAACTTCAATTGCACCCTTTGCGAGGGCGTCCAGCGCGCACTGCCGCCCACGGTCTGCTGCACGATGTCGGAGTTGTCCACGTAGTTGCCGTCGTAATCGTTATGGCCGATGGCGCGGGTGGCGCGTGCATCCAGCTGCCATGCGGTGCTGGGCGAAAAATCGGCGTGCACGCCCGCACTGTTGTTGCGATAACCATCGCGATCCAGATGCGTGCCCGGCACGATAAAGCAGCCGGCGCCCGCCCACGTGGCAGGGTTGTAATCCCCCAGGCAGGCATTGATGCCAGCGGTGGATTGGTGCGCCACAGCCACACCTACACCACCGCGTGCACCGCGCAGTTCCACACCGGCAGAGGCCTCGCGCAAGTGGTTGCTGCCGATTGCAATCCGCGCATGGCCATGCGTGCCTGCACGGCTGTCACGGCGGGTGAAAATCTGGATCACGCCGCCGATGGCATCGGCCCCATACAACGATGAGCGCGGCCCGCGCACGATTTCGATATGGTCGATCTGCGCCAGCGGAATATCCTGTAGCGAGGTCAGGCCCGAGGTGGTCGAACCCACGCGCACGCCGTCGATCAAAAACAAGGTGTGGTCTGATTCAGTGCCACGCATGAACAACGTCGACAGCTTGCCCAGCCCACCTTGGTTGATGAGGGTGATGCCGGCGCGACCGCGCAGCAATTCGGGCAGTGAGCGCGCGCTGCTGGCGTCGATTTGTGCGCGGTCGATCACTTCCACAGCGGCCAGCGCGGCATCGACGGTGGCAGGCGTGCGCGTGGCGGTGACAATCACTTTGTCGAGGTCTTTGGCGGCATCTGCCGCAAACGCGATGCCGGGCAAGGACAAGGCCAGTGCCAGGGTGCAGCTCAAGGGGGACAAGCGAAGCAGGGTGTTGCGCGATTGCATGTGAGTCTCTCCGGCGTGCCAATCCGCACGCCATGGCGAAGGGGACGGTTGCAATACGGGCGGAACACGCAGACGGGCGATGCAGCAAGCAGCAGGCGCGACGTCGCGCAATGCCCGCCGCATCGCAACCAACACACTTCAAGGCCGGTCTCCGGGCTTGCAAGCGGCGCATCCTGTGATGGGCCCGCGCGGCACCTTCCCATGCCAACATCAAACCGATGTGCGCACAGTGGTTGTTGCCGAACTTCTCTTGCTTACCGTTGCGGGGGCAGCGCCGGACTGGTTGCACCTGCGTGCAGTGTCACCGGCTTCCCGTTTCAATCAGCGGACAGGGCCCGCCAATCACCTTGAAGCGCAGGCATTGTAGCGCAAGCGGTTCAGTCGGTCGTCGTGTCGCTGCCGTGCTCGTCATCGAACAGGTTGAATGCCAGTACCGGCGCCTGTTCGTGATGGGTGGTGGTCACCGGCGCTGCGGCGGGACGCCCACGCGGCGGCGGCAGCAAGGCGATGGCGGCTTCGGCGGCACTGACCAGTTCCGTGCGGCGCGCGTCCGGCACCTCCTGCCAGTGGCAATTCTGCAATGCGCCTTCCAGTGCATACAGCAAATTGAGGCTGGGCTTGAAGCCGGCCCGGCGCACCTTCATGAAGGCATCCACGGTGCCGATGGCAGCGATGTCTTCCAGCGAGCGCAAGCCCACTTGCCGCAGCCATGCAGCAGACTTCGGGCCGATATTGCGCATCTTGGCGGCGCTCATTGCAGGGCATCCAGATACGCTTGCGCAATCGCTTCCAGCCCGGCTTGATCGTCTGCATCGAAGCGCGCTGGCAGAGGGCTATCGAGGTCAAACACCCCCAGCAAGGTATCGCCCTGATACAGCGGCACCACCAGCTCCGAGCGCGATGCGGAGTCGCAGGCGATATGTCCGGGGAATGCATTGACGTCTTCAACGCGCTGGGTTTGCCGCAAGCGCGCCGCCGCCCCGCACACACCTTTTGCAAGCGGGATGCGCACGCAGGCCGGCAGCCCTTGAAACGGACCCACCACCAATTCATCGCCATCGAAAAAATAAAACCCCACCCAATTCAGGCCAGGCAGTGCGTGATAGACCAGCGCCGACAGATTGGCGGCATTGGCAATGCGGTCGCGCTCGCCATGCAGCAGGGCTTGCGCCTGTGCCAACAGCTGCGTGTATTGCGTCGGCTTGCTGCCGGTAAGGGAGGCGGCGGTAAAGGTCATCTGCCAAGTGTAGCAACCGTACGCGTCAGGGCTACCATGCAGCCTTCATCGGCAACTACGAAAGCACAATGTTCTCAATTTATGTGACGGGTACCGATACCGGCATCGGCAAAACACTGACCAGTTGCACCCTGCTGCACGCCTTGCGCGGACATGGCTTGCGCGTGGCAGGGATGAAGCCGGTGGCCAGTGGTTGCAGTGCGATTGACGGTGCATGGAAGAACGAAGATGCGCTTGCGCTACAAGCGGCAGGCATGCCGGGATTGGCCTATGCCGACATCAATCCGTTTGCGCTGGAACACCCCTTGGCGCCAGAGCTGGCGGCGCGGGATGCGGGCGTGGCCATCGAGCTGCTGCCGATCCTGGCGGCACATGCACGATTGGCCTCGCAAGTGGAGGCCTTGGTGGTGGAAGGGGTGGGTGGTTGGGCTGCGCCGTTATCGGCAGGCTTGATGCAGGTCGATGTGGTGCGCATGCTGCGCCTGCCGGTGGTGTTGGTGGTGGGCTTGCGCTTGGGCTGCCTCAATCATGCGCTGCTGAGTGCGCGTGCGATTGTGGAGGATGGCGTGCATCTGGCCGGCTGGATTGGCTCGCAAGTGGATCCGGCGATGGAGCGCGTGGATGACAACATCACGATGCTGCGCGCGCGGTTGCCAGCGCCGTGTTGGGGCGTGTTGCCGTATGCGCCGAATGCAGCGCCTTCGGTACTGGCGCAGTATTTGCGGATTCCGATGGCAGCTTGATGAGTCTGGCAGTCTTGTCGCCCACCGGGGAAGGCTCGCAGCTTAGGCTTCGCATCCAGCGATGATGCGCGACCGCGGGCCCTCCATGGCGCGCTCGATGCTTCACCGGTGGGCGGCAAGACTGCTGCGAGGAACAAGGCGCAATAAAAAACGCCAGGTTGCCCGGGCGTTTGTCGTCATATCGTGCAGCCTCAACCGTGTTGCGGCTCAGGCAAGGTGTCTGCTGCATCAGCCGCCGGCTCGTGCTTGTGTTCGCGCGCCAGATACAGATAGAACGCGGGCAGCACGAACAAGGTGAACAAGGTGCCGATGGTCATGCCGGAGGCAATCACCACGCCCATCGAGAAGCGCGAAGCCGCGCCGGGGCCCTTGGCCATCAGCATCGGAATCATCGCAAACACCAGCGCGGCGGTGGTCATCAACACCGGGCGCAGACGAATGCCGGTGGCGGCTTCAATCGCGTCGCGCTTGCTCATGCCCTGTTCGATTTGCAGCTTGTTGGCGAATTCCACGATCAGGATGCCGTGCTTGGAAATCACGCCCACCAATGTCACCAGGCCCACCTGCGTATAGATGTTGATACTCATGCCGGGGAAGGCCTCAACCCCCATCGCTTGCAGGATGCCGGACACCAGTGCCAACACGTTCAATGCCAGCAGCGCACCGCAAATGGCCATTGGCACGGTGAGCAACATGATCAACGCATCACGGAAGCTTTCAAACTGCGCTGAGAGCACCAGGAAAATCACGATCAAGGCCAGCGCCATGGTCATCAGCATGGCCGAGCCTTCCTGCTTGAACTGCCGCGACTCACCGGCATAGTCCACGCTGTAGCCTTGCGGCAGCACTTCTTTTGCGGCTTGGTCCAGGATGGCCAACGCTTCGCCCTTGCTCACGCCGGGGCGCGGGGCAAACGTGATGGAGACCGCATTGAGCTGCTGGAAGCGCTTGAGCGATTGCGGCTGCGCGCTTTCCTTCAGCGTGACGATGGTGGACAGCGGAATGAGTGTCCCATCGCGGGTGCGGGTGTAATAGTTTTCAAGATCGCTGGCATTGAGGCGGTCCTTGCGTTGCACCTGCGGGATCACCCGGTACGAGCGGTTTTCCATCGAGAACAGATTGCTGTAGCCACCGGCCAGCATCGACGACATGTCGGCGGCCAGCGTGCGCATGTCTATCCCCAGCATCGCCGCTTTGTCGCGGTCGATGTTGACCTCGATGCGCGGCTTGTCGATCTTCAAATCCTTGTCGAGGAAGATGAAGCGCTTGCTGGCATACGCCTTGGCCAGAATGGCGTCCGACAGCTCCGACAACTGCTGCAAGTTGCCCACGCCGCCAACGATGAATTCACCACCGCCGCCGCCGCCACCGGCGCTGGGTAGCGAGGGCGGCACCAATGCAAACACCTTCAGCGCACTGATCTCGTTGAGCTTGGGTTGCAGCTCTTGCTGCAGGATTTGCGTGGTGGAGCGGCTGCGCTGGCTCCATGGCTTGAGCACGAAACCGGCCATCGCACTGGGGCTGGCACCGCCGCCGCCGCCGCCCATGCCACCGTTGATCAAGAAGGTCTCCTTGATCTCGGGAATCCTGGCGGTGAACTTGGAAATTTCAGCGGTATAGCGTTCCACATAATCCAGCGTGGCCACCGGGTCCGCACTGGCCACCGAGAAGATGAAGCCTTCATCTTCCACCGGTGCCGGTTCCTTTGGCGCGCCTGCGTACAGGAAACCGCAACTGACCAGCACGATCAGGCCAAACACGGCGATCACGGCCTTGGTATCCAGCGCGCCATGCAGGCGGCGTTGATAGGCGTGGTGCAGTTTGTCGAAGCGATTATCCAACCACAGCTCGAACTTGCCCTTGGGGTGGTCGGGGTCATGCGCAATCAGGATCTTCGCGCTCATCATCGGCGTCAACGTGAGCGCAATCACGCCCGACAACAACACCGCGCCGGCCAAGGTGAACGCGAATTCGGTGAACAACACGCCGGTCATCCCACCTTGGAAACCAATCGGCAAATACACCGCAATCAAGGTGGTGGTCATCGCCACCACCGGCCACGCCAATTCACGCGCGCCGCGAATCGCGGCGTCCATCGGCTTCATGCCTTCTTCGATATGCCGGTGGATGTTCTCCAGCACGATGATCGCATCGTCCACCACGATGCCAATGGCCAGCACCATCGCCAGCAAGGTCAGCAAATTGATGGTGAAGCCCATCAGCAGCATCAAGAACAGCCCGCCAATCAGCGATAGCGGGATGGAAATGGCCGGGATCAACACGCTGCGCAGTGAGCCCAGGAACAAGTAGATCACCACGATCACGATGAGGAGCGCTTCCACAATGGTGCGGATCACTTCGTTGATCGAGTCTTGAATCGCCTCGGTGCTGTCGTACGGAATGCTGGCGTGCATGCCCTGCGGCAATTGCGGAATGATGTCGTTGTCCCAGACCTTGCGCACTGCCTTGATCACATCCAGCGAGTTGGCATCGGGCGCCACACTGATACCGATGAACGTGGCTGCATCGCCGCCATTGATACGCACCGACGTGCCATAACTGTCAGAGCCCAACACCACATCGGCGATGTCACCCAGGCGCACAATCGCACCGTCCTGTTCACGCACCACCAGCTTGCGGAACTCTTCGGCATTGCGCAGATCGGTGCGTGCGGTCATGTCGATCGCAACCATATGCCCCTTGGTCGAGCCCAGCGCGGCCAACACGTTGTTCGACTGCAAGGCTTGCGAGACATCGCTGGCGGTCACTTTCAGCGCGGCCATTTTTTCCGGTTTCAACCACACGCGCATGGCGAAGTTGCCGGCGCCCATGATTTCTGCGCTTTGCACACCGGGTACCGTCACCAGCTTGGGCTGGATCACGCGGGTCAGATAGTCGCCAATCTGGTTGCCATCCAAACGGTCGCTGGCAAACGACAGATACATGCTGGCAATACTCTCGCCCTGCTTCAGGTCGATCACCGGGTCTTCCGACTGCGATGGCAATTGCCCGCGCATCTTGTTGACCTTGGCGCTGATCTGGGTGAGCGCCTCGCTGGGGTTCTTGTCCAGCCGGATATAGGCCTGAATCGAGCTTATCCCCGCCGCGCTGGTCGAGGTCATGTAATCAATGCCCTCGGCACTGGCGATTTCGCGCTCCAGTGGCGTGGTGATAAAGCCCTGGATCAAGTCGGCATCGGCACCGAAATAGGTGGTGTTGATGTTGATCACGGCATTGCGCATTTCCGGATATTTGCGCACGTTCAATTCGCTGAAGGCGCGTAGGCCGAACAGCAGGATGAACAGGCTGACGACCAGCGCCAGCACCGGCTTCTTGATGAAGATGTCGGTAAATTTCATGCTTGGTTACTCCCGCTTCCCCGCGTTGGGAAAGTGTGGACAAGAGGGCGTGGCAGGTCGCCAGCGATCAACGGTTGATGACCGTAGGCTGGGCATCGGCGGCAGGTTGCACGCTGTTATCAATCGTCACTTCCGCGCCATTGCGCAGCTTCAGCAGGCCCACCGTCACCACGCGCTCACCGGGCTTCAGCCCATCGGTGACCGCGATCAAATCGCCACGGGTGGCCCCAGTCTTGATGAAGCGCTGGTTGACCACCAATTTGTCGCCGCTCAGCGGCTGCCCCTTGGCGTCGGTTTCGCCGGCCTTGCGCTTTTCCGAGGTAATCACGAAGACCGCGTTGCCGTAAGGGTTGAAGCTGACTGCAGTTTGCGGAATCACCACCACGGCGTGCTCTGCGCCCAGTTCAAAACTGACCTTGGCAAAGCTGCCCGGGCGCAAGGCGTTGCCGGGGTTTTGCAAGGTGGCCTGCGCTTTGAAGTTGCGGGTGCTGGCATCCACCAGCGGATCCAGCGCGGTGATTTCGCCACTGAAGTGCTGGCCCGGCAGGGCATCCACGCTGGCATTGATGTTGCCGCCTTTCAGCAGCTTGCCGATCATTTGCTCGGGCAGGGTGAAGTCCAGATAGATCGGATTGAGCTGCTGCAAGGTGACGATCGCGTCACCCGGTGCCAGATATTGGCCCAGATTGATTTTGCGAATGCCCAGTACGCCCGAGAACGGCGCACGGATGGTCTTGCGGGCAATCAGTGCGCGCTGTGCCTCTACTTGCGCGCGCGCATTGGCGGCCGCGGCGACGCGCTGCTGCACATCATCCAGGGACACCAGTTTGTCCTTGCCCAGCGCCTGCCAACGCTGCGCCTGCACCGCCGCGAGTTTGGCCGAGGTCTCCAGTGCTTTGAGCTGAGCCTCTTCGTTGTCGGTGTTCAAGCGCACCAACACGGCGCCCTGGCTGACCGGCTGGCCGGCCTCAAACGCAATGCTGCGCACCACGCCGCCGGCCTCGGTGGTGACATCGGTGCCGTTGACGGCCACCAAGGTGCCCACCGATTCGCCGCCTGCACTCCAGCGCTGCGCACTGGCCGTGGCGGCCGAAATGGCCACCGCCGGTTGCGGCATGTTGTCGAAGAATTCATTGGTCTTTTTGGCGAAGATCGCCTTGATTCCAAACACGCCCCCAAACACGACGAGCGCACCAAGCAGCATCAAGCCCCAACGCAGGGCGGGGTTGGGGGTGTGGGCGGATGTATGGGCAGGCATGGGGCTGATCCGATGGAGATATGAAAATGAACCGGGGAGTTTAGCAGGATACTGAACTTGCAAGTCCATAATTGTTGCGGGATTGCTTGCCATTCGCATCTGCCGTTTGGCATGGACAGCATAAAAAAACCCGACAGCTTGCGCTGCCGGGTTTTGGCAACGACGCAGGGGAGTGCGGCGTTGCGGTCCCAGGGGGGAGGGATCTTGCCGGGCTTACTTGCCGGACTTGGTTGCCTTGGTGGCCTTTTCCACTTCGGCCTTGACCTGGGCACTGGCCTGCTCGAACTGGCCCTTGGCCAGCGAGCCAATGGCTTCGTTGGTCTTCACGGTGTTGGCAAACACTTCCTGCACGGTGCTGAGGCTGCGCTCGGCATTGGTGCGGGCAATCTGCACGCCCTTCGGCCACACAGCCTTCAGGCCGTCGGCGTCACGCACCTGCAGCAGCTCGCCGGTGAAGGCGAAGCTGGCGGTGAAGGTGTCTTCGATGGCGGCCAACTGCAGGCCAAAGGCCTTTTCGGCATTCTCAAGGGCCAAACGGTTGACGTTGGCAGCGGCATCGGCGAACTGGCTGACGGCTTTGCTGAACTGATCGTTGAACTGGTACATGGCGGTCTCCTGCTGGTTGTTGTCGGCAAGGTTTGCCGGATTTGTGCGATGCAGCATATCGAGTGTTTTGTTGCAACGCAACATCGAGCCGACAAGTGGTATGCCTGCATTCAGTTTCAACAACACAGGTGGTGATCAGCGCTGTCGCGCTTGCCCGATCCCCCTGCCAGGCAGGGCGTACTCCGGCACGGCCAGTGCCCCGGCCACCGCACGGGCATGCGGGGCCAGATGCGCCAACGCACGCGCATACACGCTGCGCTTGAAGGTCACCACATGCTGCAGCGGGTACCAAAAATCCACCCAGCGCCAGTGGTCGAATTCAGGGCAATCGGTGCCATCCAGCTGCACATCGCCCTCCAATCCACGAAAACGCAGCAGATACCACACCTGCTTTTGGCCGATGCACACCAGCTTGTCACGGTGGCGGATGGCATGCGGCGGCAGCCGGTAGCGCAGCCAGCCAGGGGTGGCGCCCAGCACGTCCACATGCGCAGGCAGCAGCCCGGTTTCCTCGCGCAGCTCGCGGTACATCGCTTCCAGCGGGGTTTCGTCGGTGTTGATGCCGCCTTGCGGAAACTGCCAGCCGTCCCGGCGCACTCGACGCGCCCAGAACACTCGTCCATCGTCATGCATCAGTACGATGCCCACATTGGGCCGGAACCCGTCCGGATCGATCACGATGCGGACCTCAAAAAATTTGCCTGCCCCGACTGTGCCAGTGCCGCGCAGCTTCGGCAAGCCGCCACAGGGCGAATTGACGGCACCGGCCAAGATCAGGATAATGCCCGGCTCTGCGTTGGCTATGTAGCTCAGCCGGTTAGAGCACAGCACTCATAATGCTGGGGTCGGTGGTTCGAGTCCACCCATAGCCACCAACGCATGAACCCTCAGCCCCGCACCTGCGGGGTTTTGTTTGCCTGCAGGACGAACGGCCCGATGGAAATCTTCAAGCGTTTTACCGTTGAAGCCGCGCACCGGCTGCCAAATGTGCCGGACGGACACAAATGCGCGCGCCTGCATGGGCATTCATTTTCGATCGAGCTGCAGGTCAGCGGCGAGCCGGATCCAGAGCTGGGGTGGGTGATGGATTTTGCCGATCTCAAGGCGGCGTTCAAGCCGATCTACGAGCAGCTGGATCATCATTATCTGAATGAGATCGATGGGTTGGAAAACCCCACCAGCGAGCAGCTGGCGATCTGGATCTGGCAGCGCTTGAAGCCGCAGGTGCCGCTGCTATCGGAAGTGGTGGTGCACGAAACCTGCACCTCGGGGTGCCGCTACCGCGGGCGGTGATTGTGCAACCGCATGGCGCGCGCACCTGCCAGTGCGCGATGCCTGTTCAGTTGCTGAACAAGAGCGCGCGCAGGGCCACCCGGACTTGCGCAAATTCACTGACGATGCGTGCTACCGCCGGCCCCGGTTGGGTCATGGTGCCGTCGCGTGCGGCGTGTTCCAGATCGCGTGCGGCATCCGATAGGGTCATCGCGCCAACATTGGCACTGGACGATTTCAACGTATGCGCGGTGACCCGCAGTGCGATGGGGTCGATGTTCACCGCCGCCCGCTCCAACTGCGCGATCAGGCGCGGTGCGTCTTCCAGATACACGGCGATGATCTTGTCGACCTCGCTACCCAGTACTTCACGCAACTCGCCGAGTACCCGTTGATCCAGCACGGAGGGCGCACGTTGGGTGAGTTGTGCTGCCGAGGGCGTGGCTGCGGGGACCGGCATTGCACTGCTTTTCCAGCGCGTGATGCATTGTTCCAGCTCGACCTTGGTGACGGGCTTGGCTAGGTAGTCATCCATCCCGGCATCCAGGCATTTCTGACGATCGCCGGCCATCGCATTGGCGGTCATCGCCACAATCGGCAGGCGCCGCGTGGCTTTGCGTTCCTGCTCGAGTTCGCGCCAGCGCCGGGTGGCACTGTAGCCATCGAGTACCGGCATCTGGCAATCCATCAGTACCAAATCGAACTGGGCTTGATCCAGCTTTTCCAGCGCCACCTGGCCATTGCCGGCGGTTTCACATTCGGCACCCAAGACCTGCAGCAAGCGCTGCGCCACCATCAAGTTGACTGGATTGTCTTCCACCAACAGGATGCGCGGCTTGCCGGGGATCTCGTCCTTCGGTTTTTGTGCAGCCGGCGCCGGGTGTGGGTCTTGTTGCCCCCACGCCACCCCGGACGCAGACAGCACCGCACGCAAATCCGCATCTTCGGCATTGCGGGGAATCAGGGTGGCGTTCACAGGCAGGTCCAATGAGGTGGCTTCGTCGCCGCGCAGATACACCAAACGGACTTCGCCATATTGTTGCTTGCGTTCCATGTTGCGCGCCAGTGATACCGCTGTGCTGCGAATACTCATCAGATCCGCCAGCACCACCGAGAACGTCCATGGCTCGCCTTGGGTGTGGGCTTGGCGTAGCCGCTCCAGTGCATCCTGAGTATTTTCCACAGCGGTGACACGCAACCCCCAGTTGGGCAGCAGCATGGTCAGGCGCATGCGCAGACGTGTATCGGTGGTGATCAGCAGGACGCGGCCACCGTGCAAATCGCCCTGTTGCGCAGGCATGTCGCCTTGCACCTTGAGCAACGGAATTTCGAACCAGAATGTGGAGCCTTGACCGGGTTGCGACTGCACCCCGATCTTGCCACCCATCAGCGACACGATGCGCTGTGAAATCACCAGTCCAAGACCGGTGCCGCCATACAGCCGGGTGGTTGAGGCGTCGGCTTGGCTGAAGGCTTGAAACAGTTTGTCCTGGGTCGCGGCATCGATGCCAATGCCGGTGTCTTGCACTTCGAAGCGCAACATGTGCTGAGCGGCTGTTTCACCCAGGCGTTTGATGTTGACAGTGACATTGCCGCGCTCGGTGAATTTGATCGCATTACTCACCAGATTGCTCAGGATCTGGCGCAACCGCACCGGGTCGCCTCTTACCGGCAAGCGCACCGCCGAGTCGATATTCAGCCGCAGATGCAAGCCCTTGGCATCGGCCGAGCGCTCCATCAAGGTCATCACGCTACCCAGCAATTCGCGCAGGTTGAAGCCGGTGGTTTCCAGCTCGAGCCGATCAGCCTCCAGCTTCGAATAATCCAGGATGTCATCGACGATGCGCAGCAGCTGCTGTGCCGAGGCGGTGGCGGTCTTGAGAATTTCCTGTTGGTCAAGGCTGAGCTTGGAGGTGGACAGCAAATCCAGCATCGGGATGATGCCATTGAGTGGTGTGCGGATTTCATGGCTCATGGTGGCCAGAAACTCGCCCTTGGCCATGACTGCCGACTCCGCCGCTTGCTTGGCCTTGGTGAGTTCGATCTCCAGCGCGGTGTGGCGATCGAGCTCCTGTTGCAGCATGTGGATTTCGGCTTCTTTCTCGCGCGTGCGTTCGGCCTGATTGGACATCGCCTGCTCGCGGGAGCGGGTTGCCCATGCGTGTGCGGTGGTGGCAAACAGCGCCAGTAGCGCCAGCACCAAAGCAATCACCTGCCATGGGCCCTGCACACCCAGTTGATTGATCACCAAAGCAAGCGATGCGCCAGCGGCGGCCCCTAACGCCAGCCAGCGTACACTCAACAGATTAAGTCCATCGGGTTTTACGGAATTCACAAGGCCGCACTCTGGAAGTCGAAATCAAGGGCTTGCTCTGGGCGTTGTACCAGATTGCCCTGAATGAAGTCGATGCCAGCCACCCAAAGCGCTGCTGCCGCCTGCGGATCTTCCACCGCCTGTCCAATCACTTGCAGGCCCAGCCGATGCGCCCGTTCGATGGCGGTGCGCATTTCATCCTGTAGTGCCGGTGGCAACGGTTGCCGGGCAAACTCGGACGATAGGCGCAAATAGCCCAGCGGCAGCATTTGTAGCAGCTGGTTGCCATCTTCGGTGCTGCGGAACTGGCTGAGGCAGAATTGCACACCCACCGGGACCAGTTGCTCGCAAAATTGTTGTAACAGCACGGTATGTACGACCGCGTCTTCTTGACGGATATCAATGACCAGTGAGGGGCCATCCACCCCGGCACGCTCGAGTGCTTGCTGCAACCAGCCGGCAAAGCCATCCTGGCCCAGCGTGCGCGGTGTTTGCGAGACAAACAAACGGACTGGCCGGCTTTCTGCGCGACGTTGTTGCAACAAGGCCAGTGCCCGCTCCATCACCCAGCGATCCAGTTGTGCCAGCAATCCTGCCGCTTGTGCTGCCGCCAAAAAATCCCCCGCCTTGCGTACGCTGCCATCGGTACCGTGCATGCGCACCAGCACCTGGAATTGTGCCTCGTCACCACCGGCCACCGCGACCACTGGCTGAAATGCCAAATACAAGCCTTCACCGTTAGGGGCGAGCGCGGCACGCAGCTCGTCGATCAGGTTGTCGGAGGCGGTCAATTCTGGCGGCACGAAACCGGCAACCCCGGCGGGCAGGGCATGGGCTTCGCGGGTGGCATCCTCGGTTGCGGCCAGCACGGCACCGGTATCGGCAAACGCATGCTCGAAACTGGCATACCCGATTGTGCAGCGCAGCCGCATCGGTTCGCCATCCACCAGGAAGTCGTGATACCCGATGCCATCACGCAGGCGGCGTGCGAAACCTTCCAGTGCGCCGCGTCCCAAATCGCGCACCACCACTAAAAATGCATTGTCACTGAGGCGAGCGGCAATCGCATGGTGTTCGAGCAAACTGCCCAAATGGGTGCCGGCGGCGTTGAACAAGCCATCCAGTGCGGCATAGCCGTAGCGGTTGCGCAGGGCGCTGGGGTTGCCCAGCTCCAGCAGTAGCGCACCTCCCCCCGTGCTGCGATGGCCAAGTTGGGTGGCCAGTACCTGCATCAGCGCATGTCGGGTGTGGAGGCCCGTCACCGGGTGGCGATCGGGCATGCTGTGCGTTTGCAGGCTTTCGTTGAGCGCGCGTGCACGGCGGATGCGGTTTTGCACCGCCGCAATCAAGTGGCGCGGCCGCACCGGCTTGAGAATGAAATCATCGCCCCCCTTGTCGAGCACTTCCAGCTCGCGCTCGGGATCTTGATCGCCGGTCAGGAACACAACCGGAGTGTGCGAAAACTGCGTGTGCTCGCGAATTTGCGTGGTCAGCGTGGTGCCACTGGTGCCGGGCATATGCAAATCCATCAGCACCAGATCGGGGACGAAGCGCTCCAGTGCTTCCATCATGCGCTCGGGAATGGCGACCACCTCCGCCTGCATCCCGGCACCGCGCAAAATGGCTTCGGCAAACATCGCTTGGCTGCGGTCATCCTCGACAATCAGGACGCGATAAGGGTTGCTGTCCGCCACGGCGGCAGGAAGTACGCTGCTCATAGTCCAATCTCCCCCTGGTTCGCCACGGTTGCGTATTCAGGTCTTGCAGTTGCAATCGCAGGTGCAAGCACCAACTTTGCGGCATTGGCGATAGCAGTCCAAGTGTGTCCGGGTGTGTCCATCCAGTGATTTTGACGCAAAAAGCCGTGCGAGTCGGCCTTTGTCAGCAATAAATCGGCCATCAAGATGGCAATGTCGACATCGCGTACCAGTAGCTGTGCCGTGCGCCGGTTGCAAATTCGCTTCCCTGTGCACTTGGCAGCTGGCGAGACCGTGCTTGACGGCGGGATTGCAACAGTGCGATATCGGCGTCATGTCTGTTCTGCGCCGCAAGCCCAGTGTAATGCCCAGTGCCCTGCCAAGCCCCAAGCGCAGCATGGTGGGCAGTGGCCACCCGAAGTTGGCCCAGCTATTGCTGGTGCTGCTGGCCTTGGGGTTGGGTGGGTGGGGCGCATGGCGCAGTTTTGCGCCGCAGCCCAGTAATGCGCGTGAACAACTGGTGGCACAGGCCACGCAAATTGCCAATTTGCAGCAGCAGGTCGCCAATCTGAGGCGGTCCGATCAAATCAGCCGGCAGGCGAATACCGACTTGCAGGGTACCTTGGCCGAGCGTGATGAAGAAGTGGCCGGTCTGCGCGCCGACGTTGCGTTTTACGAACGCCTGGTGGGCCCTACCGGGCAGCGCCGTGGCCTGGCCGCACAAGAGTTGAAGCTGGAACCGCAGGCCGACCCGCAGCTTTGGCATTTCGTCGCCACCCTGACCCAAACCCTGAACCGTGGTGAGATCAATGCAGGCAGCCTGCGGTTGGCGTTGGAGGTGACCGATGGCCAGCAGATGCGGCGCCTGGACTGGAATGTGCTGCGCCAGCAAGCCAATGCGCCCGGGATCGAGTATTCGTTCAAGTATTTCCAGCAGGTCAGCGGCGATATCGTGCTGCCGCGCGGGGTCAAGCCGGTGCGGGTGATCGCACGTTTGCAGCCGCAAGACGGTGAGTTAGTGGAAAATTCGTTCAGCTGGAGCAGCGTGGTGCCGTCGGCAGCCCCGGCAGTGGCATCCAGATTGCCCGACAAAGGTTGATTCACGCGGGGTCGCGCCCCATCCTTGGCGGATGGATATCGTCGTACTCGAACACGCCACGCCACCCCTGCCATCGGCGCCTCTGCAATTCACCCCCGCTGCCGCTGCCAAAGTGCGCGAGCTGGTGGCCGAAGAAGGCAATGCCGCGCTCAAGCTGCGCGCGTATATCCAAGGCGGCGGCTGTTCCGGGTTTCAGTACGGATTCGAGTTCGATGAAGGCCAGAACGAGGACGACATCGCCATCGTCACCGACGGCGCAACCTTGTTGGTCGATCCGCTCAGCCTGCAATACCTGATCGGCGCCCAAGTCGATTACAGCGAATCCTTGGCTGGCGCGCAGTTCGTGATTCGCAACCCCAATGCCAAAACCACTTGCGGCTGCGGCAGCAGCTTTACGGTGTAAGCGTGACTCCGTTTGCCTTTGTCGATGGTGCACTGGATCGTGCCGACCACCTGCGGGATGACCCCGCCGCACTGGCGGAGGCGTGGCCGCAGGCCGGCATCATCGCGCTGGATGCCAGCGGGTGCGCGTTGCTGGATGCCGACGGCGCATTGCGCCAGTTTTCCGGCGCTGAACTGCCGGCTGGCCCCGACGAACACATTTTTCTGGGTCTGCGCGACGGCCGTGCGTGGTTTGCAGCCGATGCCGCCCACGTGCCGGCAGCGCGCACCGACAGTCTGGATCTGCGCCGCGCCGCTGCGGCGTGGCCGGCGTGGCAGGCCACGTTGTTTGCGCAGGCGCGTGCGCTGCAACACTGGCACCAGCGCTATCGCTATTGCCCCGCGTGTGGCGGCACATTGCAGTTTGTGCGCGCCGGCTGGTTGGCACGTTGCGCCGGCTGCGCCAGCGAGCACTACCCGCGCACCGATCAAGCCATCATCGCCGCGATTACCGATGGCACGCGCCTGTTGCTGGGCCGGCAAGCCAACTGGCCGGCGCGGCGCTGGTCGGTGGTGGCCGGCTTTGTCGAGCCCGGCGAAACCCTGGAGCAAACCATCGCCCGCGAAGTGATGGAAGAAACCGGTGTGCGCGTGCACACCCAAACCGCACGCTATTTGGCCTCACAACCGTGGCCGTTCCCCGGTGCGCTGATGCTCGGCTTCATCGCTCACGCCGAACCCGATGCGCCACATGCCAGCGAAGAACTGGAAGACGCCCGCTGGTTTTCCGCCGACGAGGTGCGCGCCGGCTTGGCGCGTGACTGGCGCGAGGCCGATGGCGATGGCGAGGCGGAAGGCATCGTACTGTCTTCCCCCATCTCGATTGCGCGGTATGTGATCCAGATGTGGTTGGACGAGCATCAATCAGCCCGGAACGGGCAATGAATCTTGCGATGGGTGCCATGGTGTTCGGCGTCATTGCTGCATAACGGACAGGCTTGGCATGCAGACCGTCTTGCTGGTGGGTGGGCGCGGCTTTATCGGCGGCTTCATCAAGGCGGCATTGCGCAAACGCGGGTTTCGCGTGCGCGTGTTGGTTAGGTCGCAAGGGCGACAGTTGCTAGATGACGAAGTGGCGGGCGATCTGCTGCGGATGCGGCAGGCCCGGGATTGGACGCAGGCGCTGCAAGGCGTGTCGGTGGTGGTCAACGCAGCCGGCATCCTGCGTGAAGAGGGGCTGCAGAATTTTGAAGATGTCCATGTGCGCGCACCGCTGGCATTGGCACAGGCATGTGCGGCTCGCGGCATTCGCTTTGTGCAAATCTCCGCGCTGGGGCATCCCGCTGATGGTGGATTCATCGAGAGCAAACACCGGTTCGATGCGCTGCTACTCGCGCTGCCGGTGGATGCGGTGGTGCTGCGGCCGTCGGTGGTGTATTCGCTGCGCGGCTCCTATGGCGGTACGTCGTTGCTGCGGGCGATGGCGGCATTCCCGTGGCGGCAATTGCTGCCCGGCGATGGGCATTGGGTGTTCCAGCCCATTTGCGCGGAGGACTTGGCAGACGTGGCTGCCGCGGCCTGCATGCAGGGTGAGCGCGGCATTTACCAGCTGGGTTGCGCGCAGCCCATTGCATTGCATCGATACCAATCCCGTTGGCGACGTTGGCTGCACATCGCAGGGGAGAAATCGTGGCGCGTGCCGTTGCCACTGGTGAAGCTGCAAGTCTGGATCGGGCAACTGCTGGGGCGTGGCCCGGTCAACCGCACTATTTGGGCGATGCTGGTGCGCGGTAACGTACTCGACGAAGGCGAGCAGCAGCGCGCATGCGCGGCATTTGGCGTACCCGTTCGCGATGTGGACGACGTACTGTCGGCAGCCCCCAGCCAGATGCAAGACCGGTGGGCGGCGCAACTGTACTTTCTGGTGCCTTGGTTGCAGTGGAGCGTGGTGGCGCTATGGCTGTGGTCGGGGGTGGTGGGCTTGACGACGCCAGCACGGGGCATTGATGCCCTGGCGCAAGGCAGCCTGCTTGCACACGCGCACCCGGTGGCATTGGCGCGTGCTGCAGCGGTGTTGGATTTGGCTTTGGGGTTTGCACTGGCCGTGCATCCACGGCCGCGGCCTGTGGTGGTGTTGATGTGGATCAGCGTGGTGGCTTATTTGCTGGGGTTTGGCCTTGGGTTGCCTGCATTGTTTTTCGACCCGTTGGGTGGGCTGGTGAAAAATATCGCCTTGCTGCCGATGTTGGCCGTGCTGTGGGTGTTGGCGGATCGGCGCTGAAATGGATTACCTGACCCTGAAGTGGATGCACATCCTGTCGTCCACCGTGTTGATGGGCACCGGGCTTGGCATCGCGTTCTTCATGTGGATGGCGCACCTCAGCTGCGATGCACGCAATATTGCGGCCACTGCGCGGATGGTGGTGATCGCTGATGCCGTATTCACCGCGCCCGCGGTGGTGGTGCAGTTTGTCACCGGCCTATGGCTGGCAAAGCAGTTGCATCTGCCGTTGGGTACGTTCTGGATCAAGACTGCGTTGATTCTGTTTGTGGTCACCGGGGCCTGCTGGTTGCCGGTGGTGTGGTTGCAAATCAAGGCTCGTGATCTGGCACGGCAAGCCGTCATCGCAGGTGCGCCGCTATCGCCTGTTTACAGGCGGGTGATGCGTTGGTGGTTCTGGCTGGGCTGGCCGGCATTCATCAGTGTGATCGCCATCTTTTGGTTGATGGTGCACAAGCCGTTGGGCGTCTAGCCTGGCGCAAGCAAGTTGAACGGGGACCACGGCAAATTACGCAGCACGCCATACCCCAGCAGCAGCCATAACCATAATCCGGGTCGAGCAAGCTGGCGCATGATGGGTGTGCTCCATGCCGGGCGCCAACCTGCGGCATTGAGCGACATCAGGCCCAACAGGGGCAAGCTCACAACCAGCAGCGGGTTCATTGCCAGCGCGAGCCACACATCACCGTGCAGCAGGGCGTACAGGCAGCGTGTGCTGCCGCAGCCGGGACAATAGAGGCCGGTCAATGCATGCAACGGGCATGGCGGCAAAGCACTGTTGCCAACAAACGGGTCCAGCCGCGAAAGTACCCATGCAGTACCCGCCGCACCCAGCGCAAGCAGGGCGGTTGGCATCACGCGCAGCCATTTGCGGCGCGTATCGACTGCACCGGGGATGGGCATGGATCAGTGTGCGCCGCTGATTGCGCCAAGCATGGCCAGACCACCGAAGAACATGAACCAGATCAAAATCAGCACGGGTCCGCTCAAGGCCGACCAGATGGCCCAGGTCTTGGCTTTGCGTGAAGCCTCCCACGCGCCGGCGATATCGCCAGCGGCACGCAGGCCATCCACCTTCGAAGCGAACACGATTGACACAATGCCAAGCGGCAAGCAGCAAAAAAGCGTGGTCAAAATTGCCCAGACAAGATTGTTGGGCACAACGGGGCTGTTGGTATTCACTCGAAAGTCCTTGTAGTGATGGAAGCTGCGGGAAAATGCGCATTGCAACTGTTGGCTGCAATCAGCGGTGAAGCGATCATGGCAATCAGCCAGCACAGCGGCCCGGTGAACAGGCCAATGATGACAAAGCTCAGCAGGATATTGATAAACAGCACACACCAATACCCGAACATGATCAGCAAGCCGGTCACCACATTGCCGGCATACAGATGGCCAATGCCAAAAATCTGGAACAAGCCGGGAAGGACTTCCAACAAGGCCGCCGTACCACCCGATTTTTGCGGGTAGTAGTAGTGATGCACCTGCTGCACAGGCGGCGGAGTGGTGTTCATGCGATCCCCTGAAAAAGAATGATGCGTCTGCTGTGCGCAAGCATCACCTGTTTGCGACAAGGGTAATCAATGTCGTGCCGGTTGACAAAGGGGCGGTTGCGGCTTTCCTTGGTGATTTATTGCGCAGGAATGTTGCGAAATAGCATTGTCGTCGCACTTACGCTGCATCCCCACGCAGCGCACGCACCTTCGCTTCCAGTAATTCCGCGCTGGCCGTGCTGCCTGTCACCGGCTCACCTGCCAAGACTTCGATCGGTGCGCGCAAGCGGCGCGGCACACGCATGCGGCGCAGGCGCGAATCCTGTTTGCTCCACATGCTGCCCCACATGTTTTTCAGCGCCATCGGCACCACCGGCACGTCCTGCCCGCGCAAGGCTGCACGCGCCAGGATCTTTTCAACGCCGGATTTGAAGGGTGCAATCTGGCCATCGCGGGTCAGTGCGCCTTCCGGAAAAATGCACACCAATTCGCCTTCGGCCAGCGCCGCATCCACTGCGTCGAAGGCCTGCTGCATCACTTGCGGGTCTTCGCGCGCACCGGCAATCGGGATGGCTTTGGCGGTCTTGAAGATCCAACGCATCACCGGCACGTTGAAGATCTTGTAATACATCACGAAGCGCGCCGGGCGCGGCGCGCAGGCCGACAAGATCAGCGCATCCATGTAGCTCACGTGGTTGCACACCAGCAGCGCCGCGCCGTCATCGGGGATATGTTTTTCGATGCCGTGCAATTTCAGCCGGTACAACGTGCGCACCATCACCCAGCTCATGAAGCGCATGAAAAACTCGGGCACGATGCTGAAAATCCACAACGCCACCAGCGTGTTGGCAATCGCCAGCGCGAGGAACAATTGCGGGATGCTCCAGCCCAGATAGCGCTGCACCGCGATGCCGATCAGCGCCGCCAGCACGATGAACATCGCGTTCTGGATGTTCATCCCGGCAATCACCTGCGCCAGTTCGTGTTTCGGCGTGCGGCTCTGGATCAGTGCAAACAACGGCACCACGAAGAAGCCGGTGAACAGGCCCACGCCCACCAAGTCGAACATGATGCGCCAGCTGCCCGGCGCATCCGCAAATTGCAGCACCGAAAGCCCGGCCGCCAACGCCTGCCCCGGCCGTGCGAAATACAGATCCAGCAAAAATGCGCTGATGCCGAACGCGCCCAACGGCACCAGCCCGATTTCCACCGTGCGCCCGGACAGCTTTTCGCACGACATCGAGCCCACCCCGGCGCCCACCGAAAACAGCGCCAGTGCGAAGATGTACAGGTTCTGCGTGCCGCCCAAATTGGTTTGCGCATACACCGGCAATTGCGCGGTCAACACCGTGCCCACGAACCAGAACCAACTGACCCCCAGCACCGCGTTGCGCACCGCCAGCCGTTGCCGGGTCAGTGCCCAGATCCGCCGCGACGCCCGCACGATGTTCCAGTCCACGTTCAACGACGGATCGCCGGCATCCACCTTGGGGATTTGCCGTGCCACCGTGTTGCCGGCCACCGCCATCGCAATCACGCACACCGCCGCCACCTGCGGGCCGTGGCTGCCGGCGACTTGAAAAATCAACCCGCCGCAGATCATGCCAAGCAGGATCGCCAGCGAGGTGCCCATCTCCACCAAGCCATTGCCGCCGGTCAATTCCTCCGGCTTGAGTACCGACGGCAGGATGGAATATTTCACTGGCCCGAACAAGGTGGACTGCAGGCCGGTGCAGAACAGCGCGACCAGCAACACCACCATGTTCTGCAGCAGGAAGCCCACCGCCGCCAGCGACATGATGGCGATCTCCATCGAGGTGGTGATGACGATGAGTTTCTGTTTCTCCATCCGCGCGGCGATCTGCCCGGCGCTGGCCGAAAACAAGAAGAACGGCAGGATGAAAATCGCCGGTGCCAGGTTCGCATACAGCCCCATGTCGCGGCTGCTCACCGCCATGTACGCCAGCAGCCCGATGATGGCCTGCCGGTACACGTTGTCATTGAACGCGCCCAGCGCCTGCACCGTGAAGTAAGGCAGGAAGCGGCGCTGCGTGAGCAGGTTGAACTGGCTATGGCCGGACATGCACATCCCCATGTGTGGATGCGCCGAGAATAACGGATGCGGGTGGCGGTTCGCGTTCTTCGCTTATCCTGCAAGCAGGAGGAACCCATGCCGCTGAGTCTCAATGAAATCCGCGAGCGCGCGCGCGCGTTTGCCAAGGAGTGGGCCGGGGAAACCAGCGAGCGCGCCGAGGCGCAGAGCTTCTGGAACGAATTTTTCAACGTGTTTGGCGTGAAACGCCGCAGCGTGGCGATCTACGAGCAGAAGGCAAAGCGTTTTTCCGGCAGCCAGCATGGCCGCATTGACGTGTTCTGGCCCAGGGTCATGCTGGCCGAGCACAAGAGTGCAGGCGTCGATCTGGATGCCGCATACGAACAAGCGACCGACTATTTCGCCGGCCTGACCGAAAACGAACGGCCCCAATACATTCTCGTTTCCGATTTCCGCAGCTTCCGCCTGTACGACCTCGAAGGCGACACGATGCCGGTGGCATTTGCGCTGGCCGAGCTGCACAAGCAGATCGGGCGCTTCGGCTTCATCAGCGGCTACCAGACCCGCAGCTACAAGGAAGAAGACCCCGTCAACGTGCAGGCCGCCGAGCGCATGGGCCGGCTGCACGATGCGCTGAAGGCGGCGGGCTATGACGGCCACGCGCTGGAGCTGCTGCTGGTGCGGCTGCTGTTCTGCCTGTTCGCCGACGACACCGGCATCTTTCCGCGGCAGAGCTTCCACGAGCTCATTGCCCAGCGCACCAGCGAGGACGGCGCCGACCTCGGGCTGTGGGTGGGGCGCATCTTCCAGGTGCTCAACACGCCGCCGGAGAAACGCCAGACCACGCTGGACGAACAGCTGGCGGAACTGCCCTACGTCAACGGCAAACTGTTCGAGGAGATCCTGCCGCTGGCCGACTTCAACGCGCAGATGCGCGCGCTGCTGCTGGACGCCAGCCTGCTGGACTGGAGCCGCATCAGCCCGGCCATCTTCGGCTCCATGTTCCAGTCGGTGATGGACGCCAAGGCCCGCCGTAACCTGGGCGCGCACTACACCAGCGAAAAGAACATCCTGAAACTCATCGGCCCGCTGTTCCTGGACGGGCTGAAGGCCGAACTGGACAAGGCCGGCAACGACACACGCAAGCTGGCGCAGCTGCACCGCAAGCTGGCCTCGCTGACCTTCCTGGACCCGGCCTGCGGCTGCGGCAACTTCCTGGTGATCGCCTACCGCGAACTGCGCGCGCTGGAGCTGGAAGTGCTGAAGCGCCAGTTCGCCACCCAGCAGTCGGTGTTGGCGCACGTGCAGGACCACGTGCTGGTGGACGTGGACCAGTTCCACGGCATCGAGATCGAGGAGTTCCCGGCGCAGATCGCGCAGGTGGCCATGTGGCTGATGGACCACCAGATGAACCTGCGCGTGTCCGAGCAGTTCGGCGAAAACGTGGTGCGCCTGCCGCTGAAGAAGTCCGCCACCATCGTGCATGGCAATGCGCTGCGGATCGACTGGAACACCGTGGTGCCGACGGAGAAGCTGAGCTACATCCTGGGGAATCCGCCGTTTGCGGGTAAGCACTACCAGACGAAAGACCAGCGTGCCGATCAGGCGATCGTAACTGCAGACATTCGCAGTGGATCAGATTTGGATTTCGTCGCCAATTGGTTTATCAAAGCGGCCGCTTACACGGCAGATACGCGTGTTGACTTCGCCTTCGTGGCAACCAGTTCCATCACGCAAGGCGAGCAAGTACCGCTTCTATGGCCGTACTTGCTAGATCGCCACGGTTTGCGTATCCACTTTGCTCATAGGACGTTTCGCTGGCGAAACGAAGCTCGCGGTCAAGCCGCTGTTCATTGCGTGATCATTGGTCTTACCAGATCGGAAGTTTCCGAAAGCCGGCTGTTTGAGTACGGAGATCCTGGCGCAGAACCGCACGAGCGACGCACTGCGAGGATAAATTCCTATCTTGCTGATGGGCCGACTGTCTCTGTAACGAAGCGCACCTCGCCGCTAGATCAACGTCCAACGATGCGTTGCGGCAGCAAGCCAACTGATGGCGGCAACCTAATACTTGATGATGCAGAGCGCGATGCGCTCATTGCCGGTTTCCCGGTGACGAAACAGTGGATTAAGCCGTTCGTCGGTTCCGATGAGTTTTTGAATGGTGGGTGGCGCTGGTGTCTATGGCTGGCCGACGTCCCTCCCTCTGAATTGCGTAACGTCAAGCCTGTGATGGAACGCATCTCCGCGGTTCGCAAGTTCCGCGAAAAAAGTTCCGCTGCTCCGACACGAGCTGCTGCCGAAAGGCCGGGGCAATTTTTCTTCATTTCGCAGCCGAAGGGCGACTATATCCTCGTGCCGGAGGTGTCATCGGAGCGGCGCCGGTACGTTCCAATCGGGTGGATGCTCCCGGACGTCATTTCGAGCAACAAGAACTATCTGGTCGCCGACCCAAGCTTGTATATCTTCGGTTTGTTGCAATCTTCAATGCACATGGCTTGGATCTCGACCGTTGCAGGCCGACTGGAAAGTCGGTTCCAGTATTCGGCATCAATGGTCTACAACAACTTCCCCTGGCCCGATCTGAGCGACGACGACAAGCACCGCGCCGCCATCGAAGCCGCCGCCCAGGCCGTCCTCGACGCCCGCGCGCAGTTCGAAGGCGCCACCCTGGCCGACCTCTACGACCCGCTGACCATGCCGCCCGCGCTGGTCAAGGCCCACGCCGCGCTGGACAAGGCCGTGGACGCCGCCTACCTCGCCGCCGAAAAAGCCGCCGGCCGCAAACCGCCGAAACTTTCCACCGACGCCGAACGCGTGGCCTTCCTGTTCCAGCGCTACCAGGCACTGACCAGCCTGCTGCCGGCGGACAAGCCGAAAAAGCCCGCGCGCAAGCGCGGCTGACCCGGCTGAGGCCGCAGCCAACGGGCGCCGTGCAGCGCTACGCTAGGGCCTGGACGGGCGAGGAACAGGAGGGCTTCCCATGACGGCTCCATCGGGCTGGTTGCTGTGGGCGCTGCTGTCGGCGTGCTTCGCGGCATTGACCGCGATCTTCGCCAAGGTGGGTATCCGCGGCGTGGATTCGGACTTCGCGACGCTGCTCCGGACGGTGTTCATCCTGGGGGTGCTGGCGCCGTTCGTGTGGCTGACCGGGAAGTGGACCAATCCGCTGTCGCTGTCCGCCAAAACGGTGCTGTTCCTGGCGCTGTCGGCGCTGGCCACGGGCGCGTCGTGGGTGTGCTACTTCCGCGCGCTGCAGCTTGGGCATGCGTCGCAGGTGGCACCCATCGACAAGCTGAGCGTGGTGCTGGTGGCGGTCTTCGCGTATGCGCTGCTGGGCGAGCGGCCGGCGGTGCAGGAATGGCTGGGCATCGCCCTGGTGGCCGCCGGGGTGCTGTTGATCGCGCTGCACAAGGCACCCGCCGCCTGAGCGGTACCCGCAAGGCTGTGTTCTGCGGGTGTGCTTGATGCATCGCCGCCGTGCAATACATAGTCGGCGATTGTCTGTTGGAGATCTGCCATGGCGCGGTTGTTCACCCCTGTTTCGTTCGGGCCGCTCACGCTGGCCAACCGCATCGTGGTCGCGCCCATGTGCCAGTACGCCAGCAGCGAGGGCCGGGCCAACGACTGGCACGTGCAGCACTGGGGCACGCTGTCCCAGTCGGGGGCCGGCCTGCTGCTGACCGAGGCCACGGCCGTGGTACCGGAGGGCCGCATCAGCTGGGCCGACCTCGGTCTCTATGACGACGCCTGCGAAGCCGCGTTCGCGCAGGCGCTGGCCAGCGTGCGGCGCTGGTCGCCGATGCCGGTGGGCGTGCAGCTGGCGCACGCCGGGCGCAAGGCCTCCACCCATCGGCCGTGGGAGCACGGTGGCGGCGCGATCGCGCCGGGGGCGACGCACGGCTGGCAGGTGGTGGCGCCGTCCGCGCTGCCCTATGCGGAGCACGACCCGCTGCCGGCGGCGCTGGACGCCGCGGGCATCGCCCGCGTGGTGCAGGCCTTCGTTGACGCGGCGCGGCGTGCCGCCCGGCTGGGGCTGGACGCCATCGAGCTCCACGCCGCGCACGGCTACCTGCTGCACCAGTTCCTGTCGCCGCTCAGCAACCGCCGCGAAGACGGTTACGGCGGTCCGCTGGCGCACCGCATGCGGCTGCTGCTGGAGGTGTTCGACGCGGTCCGCGCGGCGGTGCCGGCCACGATGGCGGTGGGCGTGCGCATCTCCGCCACCGACTGGGTGGACGGCGGCTGGGACCTGCCGCAGAGCATCGCGCTGGCGCGTGCGCTGGAGGCCCACGGCTGCCACTTCATCCACGTCTCCAGCGGCGGCCTGCATCCGGCCCAGAAGATCGCCGTGGGGCCGGGCTACCAGTTGCCGTTCGCCACGGCGATCCGCCGCGAGGTTGCCATGCCGGTGCTCGGCGTGGGCCTGATCACCACCCCGGCGCAGGCCGAGGCCGCGCTAGAGCAGGGGCAGACCGATGCGATCGCGCTGGCCCGCGCGATGCTCTACGATCCGCGTTGGCCATGGCACGCCGCTGCCGCGTTGGGCGCGACGGTGGGCACGTCGCCGCGCTTCCTGCGCGCGTTGCCGCATGGCTTGCCGCCGCTGCTGGTGCCCGCTACTGGCACGGCCGACTGAATCCCGATTCCGAAGGTGTTCCAACATGGCCAAGTCCGCACTGATGCCCGCCGTATTTTTGGGCCACGGCAGCCCGATGAACGCGTTGCAACACAACCGCTATACCGAAGCGTGGCGGGTGTTCGGGGAAGCGGTGCCCGCGCCGCGTGCAATCCTGGCGGTGTCGGCGCATTGGTATGTGGATGGGTTGGCGCTGACGGCGATGCCGCAGCCGCGCACGATCCATGATTTCGGTGGATTTCCGCAGGCCTTGTTCGATGTGCAATACCCCGCGCCGGGGTTGCCGGCCTTGGCCGAAGAAGTGGCCGATCTGGTGGCACCGGACTTTGTAGCGGCTGCCGACCATGCAAGTTGGGGGCTGGATCACGGCACCTGGTCGGTGTTGGTGCATGCCTTTCCCAAGGCCGATATCCCGGTGGTGCAACTGTCGCTGGATGCGCGCAAGCCATTGCAGTGGCATCTGGCGTTGGGCGCGAAACTGGCTGCGCTGCGCGAGCGTGGCGTGTTGATCGTGGGCAGCGGCAATGTGGTGCACAACTTGCGCGCGGTCGATTGGCACAACCCCGATGGCGCGTTCGATTGGGCGCAGCGGTTCAATGCCGATGCGATGGCGTTGCTGCAAACGCGCCCGGAGGACAGCCCCACGCTGGCCAGCCATCGCGACTACCGCATGGCGGTGCCCACGCCCGACCACTTCCTGCCGCTGCTGTACATCGCAGGTCTGGCTGCGGCCGCCAACAGCAAGCCGCACGTGCTGGTGGATGGCTACACCTATGGTGCGTTGTCGATGACCGCGTATGCGGTGTAGGCAGGATTACACCTCGCGTGCAATCGCCCGCCAGCCGATGTCGTTGCGGTGGAATTCGTTGGCCCAGTGGATCGCGGCAACGCCTGCGTAAGCGGCACGTTGCGCGGCTTGCACGGTATCACCCAACGCGCACACGCAGAGCACGCGGCCACCCGCACTGACGGTGTTGCCGGCGGCATCTTGCGCGGTGCCGGCGTGGAACACTTTGGCCGATGCCGGGACGTTGCCAAGGCCGGTAATCACATCGCCGGTGATCGGGGTTTCGGGATACGGTTTGGCCGCCATCACCACCCCCAAAGCCGGTTGCGGGTTCCACTGCGCGTGCGCGCCATCCAGTTTGCCGTCGATGGCGGCGTCGAGCAGATCCAGTAAATCCGACTCCAGCCGCAGCATCACCGGCTGCGTTTCCGGGTCACCAAAACGCACATTGAATTCGATGACTTTGGGCGCGCCGCTGGCATCAATCATCAGCCCGGCGTACAGAAATCCGGTGAATGGAATGCCATCTTCCAGCATGCCTTGCACGGTGGGGTTGACCACTTCGCGCATCACCCGCGCATGCACCTCGGGCGTCACCACCGGCGCAGGCGAGTACGCGCCCATGCCGCCGGTGTTGGGTCCGGTGTCGCCATCGAACACGCGCTTGTGGTCTTGCGATGTCGCCATCGGCAGCGCGGTGGTGCCGTCCACCATTGAGATAAAGCTGGCTTCTTCGCCATCCAGAAATTCTTCAATCACTACCCGTGCGCCGGCATCGCCAAACGCATTGCCTTCCAGCATGTCGCGCACGGCGGCTTCGGCCTCGGCCAAGGTCATCGCCACAATCACGCCTTTGCCTGCGGCCAGGCCATCGGCCTTGATGACGATGGGTGCGCCCTTGGCGCGGATGTAGTCGAGTGCGGTGTCGATGTCGGCGTGGACTTCGTAGTACGCGGTGGGGATGCCGTGACGGGCGAGGAAATCCTTGGCGTAAGCCTTGCTGCCTTCCAGCTGCGCAGCGGCAGCGGTGGGGCCGAAGATGCGCAAGGATGCAGCGCGGAAGCGATCCACCACGCCTGCCACCAGCGGCACTTCCGGGCCGACCACGGTCAGCGCCACGGCTTCGTCCTGCGCCAGCGCAAACAGGCCGTCAATATCGGTGACCTTCACCGCCACGTTGCGGCATTTGTGCTCCGTTGCGGTGCCGGCATTGCCGGGTGCCACCAAGACTTCGGTGACGCGCGGTGATTGCGCCAACTTCCATGCCAGGGCGTGTTCGCGGCCGCCGGAACCGATGACAAGAATTTTCATGCTGCATCTACCTGCCGAATTGTCTGAAGAAGCTCAGCCCCCTGAGCCAGGGGGCGATTCGCGCCGCAGGCGCGAATGGGGGTGTGGCAGCGCGGGCAGGGCCCAAGGTTTGCGTGGCAAACTTTGGGATTGATGCCAGCGCTGCCGGCATCAGTGCCGGAAATGCCGAACACCGGTAAATACCATCGCAATGCCGTGTTCGTCGGCGGCGGCAATCACTTCGGCATCGCGCATCGAACCGCCGGGTTGGATCACCGCCTGGATGCCGGCTTCGGCGGCGGCGTCGATGCCGTCGCGGAACGGGAAAAACGCATCACTGGCCATCACCGATCCGGGCACGATCAGGCCCGCATCGGTGGCTTTGATGCCGGCGATGCGCGCCGAATACACGCGGCTCATTTGGCCGGCGCCCACGCCAATGGTGCGGCTGTCTTTGGCATACACAATCGCGTTGGATTTGACGAACTTGGCGACCTTCCACGCAAACAGCAGGTCGGCAAATTGCGCGTCGGTGGGTGCAAGCTGACTGACCACTTTCAATGCGTCACGGGTGACGACGCGGGCATCGGCGGTTTGCAGCAACATGCCGGAGTTCACCCGTTTGCTGTCGATGAAACCGGGGGATGGTGGCGCCAGCGGGATGCGCAACACGCGCACATTGGCTTTCTTTTTCGCATAGGCCAGTGCGGCGTCGTCATAGTCGGGCGCAATCAACACTTCAACGAATTGGCGATCCAGAATGGTCTTGCAGGTGGCACCATCGAGCTTGGTATTGAAGGCGAGGATGCCGCCGAATGCGCTGGTGGGGTCGGTGGCGTAAGCGGCTTCGTAGCTGTCACCGCAGCCGCTGCCCACCGCCACGCCGCAGGGGTTGGCGTGCTTGACGATGACGCAGGCCGGCGCATCGAACTGGCGCACGCATTCCCACGCCGCATCGCTATCGGCAATGTTGTTGTAGCTCAGTTCCTTGCCCTGCAATTGGGTGAAGGTCGCCAGCGAACCGGGCGCGGGGGACAGGTCGCGGTAGAACGCGGCTTGTTGGTGCGGGTTTTCGCCATAGCGCAGATCCATCACCTTGATGAAGCTGCCATTGGCTTGTTGCGGGAAGGCGCTGCGCTGCGGCACCGCTTGCGCGGCATCGGTGATGGCGGAGAGATAGCTGCTGATCGCCGCGTCGTATTGCGCCACGCGATTGAACGCGGCCACCGACCATGCAAAGCGCGTCTGCGCGGACAATGCGCCGTCGTGTTCGCTCAGTTCAGCCAGCAACGCCGCGTATTGCGAAGGATCGGTGACGACCGCCACGCGGGCAAAATTCTTGGCGGCACTGCGCAGCATCGCCGGGCCGCCGATGTCGATGTTTTCCACTGCATCGGCCAGCGTGCAATCGGCGCGCGCCGTCACCGCTTCAAACGGATACAGATTGAGCACCAGCAAGTCGATCTTGCCGATCCCGTGCGCGGCCATCACCGCGTCGTCCAGGCCTGCGCGGCCCAGCAGGCCGCCGTGCACCAGCGGGTGCAGGGTCTTGACCCGGCCGTCCATCATTTCTGGAAAACCGGTCACGTCGCTGACGTCTTGCACGGCAAGTCCGGCATCGCGGATGGCGTTGGCGGTGCCGCCGGTGGACAGCAATTCCACGCCGCGCTGCGCCAGCGCCCTGGCGAGTTCGATCAGGCCGGTTTTATCGGAAACGGAGAGCAGGGCGCGGCGCACGGGCACGGCCGAGCCGTCGAAACGGGGGGCAGTCATGGGCAGGCACAACAGTGGGGAAGCCGCAATTATAGCGGGCTGCGGCGCTGGCCTCAGACGTACAGACCGTAGTCCTTGAGTTTCTTGCGCAAGGTGGCGCGGTGCAGGCCGAGCATGGCCGCAGCGCGGCTTTGGTTGCCATCGCAATGCTTCAATACCTCCGCAAACAGCGGAATTTCCAGCTCGCGCAGGGCGATGGTGTACAGATCATCGGTGTCGCAGCCATCCAGATCGCGCAGATAGCGGCGCACGGATGTGGCGACATGCTCGCGCAAGGGTGCGCGGCCGGTGTCCTGGCGTTGGTCTTGAAGGTTCAACGAAACTCCCTCGGTACTGCGCGCATCGGTAACTGGCAGCCGTTGCGGCGGAGGGGAAGTCTAACGCGATGTGCGGGGTGACGGTGTGTGCTGCTGCGCATTCAGTGAAAATAATTTTTGCCGATGCGGCGTTTGCATACGATTGCAGGGATCGCATGCTTGAAATGCCAATGGCAATGCAACTCAATCAAAGCGGAAATCGAAGGCCACCACATCGGGTGCGGGTTCAACAATATCGAATGCGATTTGGCTGGCTTGATTGGGCGCAAGCTGTGCCACATGCGGTGTCTTGCCCAAGTATTCGGTCGGCAGAAAGCGACGGCTGCCCAAGCTGCGGCCATTGACATCGGTCAGGCTCAACACCAGGGCTGGCCATGCTTGCGGCCACGCCGCGTCGTTGCGAAAGCTGGCCTGCACGCGCAGCACTCGCGGGTGCTGCGGAAGTGCGATCACATCGCGCGACAGCATGCTGAACGCGGCCGGTTCATGCCAGGCGGGGAGCTGGCAATGCAAGAGCCTGCAAGTTGCTTCCAGCGTCGGCCGCAGGCCAGCATTGGCCGCCAACACATCGCGTTGCAGCCAGCCCAGTTGCAGCAGCAAGCCCAATGCCAGTGCACCCAGCCACACCCACTCACTGCGTCGCCGCGGGGGTGTCTTCGGGGCATTCCCCAACACGAAACTCGGGGCGTGGTTCATGCGATCACCGGCGTGGAGTTGCGGACACCGTCGATGCGCACCCAGTCGTCATCACGTGCGACGTGCAGGCGATCAAACCACGGCGCAAAGCGCAGCAGCAGCTCATCTTCTTGCCCACTCAAAATGCCCGACATGGCGATGCGGCCGCCGTTGGCGACGCGTGCCGCCAAGGTTTCGGCCAAGGCATCCAATGCAGTGGCGAGGATATTGGCGACGACGATGGGATAGCGCGCAATCGGTTCGTCTTGTGGCAAAAACACATCAATCTGCACGCCGTTGCGCTGTGCATTGTCGCTGGTGGCGATGATGGCCTGGGGGTCGTTGTCCACACCGACGGCACGCGCCGCACCCAGTTTCAGTGCGGCCAAGGCAAGGATGCCGCTGCCGCAACCAAAGTCGAGTACCGGTTGTGCTTGCAATACGCCGCTGGTCGCCAAATCATCCAGCCAGCGCAGGCACAGCGCGGTGGTGGGGTGCGTCCCCGAACCGAATGCCAGGCCGGGATCGAGGCGGATGATGGCGGCGTCGGCGGCGTCTGCACCCTCGGGGAGTGCGTGATTCCACGGCACGATGAAGGTGCGCTGGCCAAACTGCATCGGGTGAAAGGTGTCCAGCCATGCGCGTTCCCAATCCTGATCCGGGATGATTTCAAAGCGCGCCTGCGACCAGTCCAGTTCGGGGTCGAAAGCTTCCAGCGCGGCCAGCAGCAGCAGCGGGTCAACATCGACGGGAAACAGTGCGGTCAGGGTCATGTCATCCCATAGCGGCAACTCGCCCACGCCGGGTTCGAAAATGGCCTGCTCGTCGGCAGCATCCAGATGCGCGTCCTGCAAGGTCACGGCGAGTGCCCCCACATCTTCCAGCGCGCGATCCACGCGCGGGTGCAGGGCTTCGGTACAGGGCAGCGAGAGTTGCAGATAAGGCATGGAAAAATGGGGCGGTGATGGCCGCCCCATTCTCGCAGCTTCAGTGGCCCGCGCGCGAACTCAGCCGCCCAAAATGCCTTTCAGCAGGCCTTTCATCCCCGGCCGCTTCTGCGGCTGTTGTGGCTGCTGGCCGTCACCTTGATCTTCCTGCATCTGTTGGCCGCCGAAATTCATCCCCAGCATGGAAAAGGCGGTGGATTTGGCGCGCAGGCGCACGCTCCATTCCGGATTCCATGGCTGTTTGGGGTCGGCCGGCTTGGGCGGATAGGTGATCCAGCTTTCCGGGCCGTAGGCGGTCATCATCAAGATACTGGGAACCGGCTGGCCGCCACCTTGGCTGGCAAAGATGCCTTTGGGAATGGTGCAGTTGGTGGCTGCGGCCGACATCAGGACTTTCTGTTTCTGCCATTTTTCGATCTGGCTGCCGCTGAGATAGGCATGCAGCTCGCTGCCGGCACCGGGCACGTCGGCGCTGCTCCAGATCACCATTTCGATAGAGCTTTGACTCTTCATGTTGGTGTGCACGCCGGTGATGAAATACCCGCGTGCGCGGCTGACCGACGGCCAGCTGAGGTCGATCGCATCGGTCAATTCGCCTTGCGAGCGCAGCATCAACTTGGGCATGAAATCGGCGTCTTGCTGCACCTGGAATTTCATCGACGCCGGAATGCCATCGCCGGTGATTTGGTGATCGCCGGCCAAGCGCGCACCGCTGGGCACTTGCTTGCCGTATTGGCGGTTGGGCCAATACACGTAGCCGGGCTGCAGGTCGATGTCGCGATCGGGCACATACAAGCCCTTGGACAGACTGCCGCTGCTTTGAACTTCAATCCCCTGCATGCCGGCCATGCCAGCCCGCGGGTCGACCGTCTTGTTGCCACCTTTGACCTTGAACGTGGCTACTTTGGGTTGGCCCGGACGCACCGTGGCACTGCAGCCCCAGTATTCGGAAATCTTGACCTCGATATCGGGCACCTTGCCGGGGGTGCTTTCCCCCTTTTCAGAGTGGCTGGGTTCGACTGGAATCAAGGTCAGCGATTTGCCGAGATTCAGGCCGGATGGAATCAGGTCCTGTGCTTCCACCCCCGGTTTGAGCGTGTTGTGCAGGGCGATATCGAGGTATTGCCCGGTCAGGCCTGCATGCCGCGCGGTGGGGTAGGTGGGCTTGCTGGTATCGGCCCCGCCCATGCGGCGCGCCATGAAGCCGCCCAGGCCGCCCAGCATCCCGCCCATGTCCGGCATCCCGGCCATATTGTGGGTGGCCACATCAATGAAGAGATTGGTCGGCGGCGTCTTGCCCTGTTGGCTGGCCGCTGGTAACGCCAGCAGAGTGCAGGACAGGGCTAGGTACAGGGTGTGGCGACGACGCATGACAAACTCCGATCCGGGGACTGATCTTCACTGTAGCGAAAATCAGCCCGCAAACCGGCCATGCTTGCATTTACAGGATCGACAGCGCCTTTTCCTTGCGTTCGGCCAGCCGCTTTTCCAGATAGTGGATGTTCTGCCCGCCTTGGCAGAAGCCGCCATCGGCGAGGATGCGCTGTTGCAGCGGGATATTGGTCTTGATGCCGTCCACCACCATCTCGCTCAGCGCCACCCGCATCCGCGCAATCGCTTGTTCGCGGGTCGCGCCATGCACGATGAGCTTGCCGATCATCGAATCGTAGTTCGGTGGAACCCGGTAGCCTTCGTAAATATGCGAATCCACCCGCACGCCGGGGCCGCCCGGGGCGTGGAAATGCTCGATCAGGCCGGGGCTGGGGAAGAAGGTGTCCGGGTCTTCGGCATTGATCCGGCATTCAATGGCATGGCCGCGCAGCACCACATCCGACTGCCTGATCGACAGCTTGTGGCCGGCGGCAATCAACAGTTGTTCGCGCACCAGATCCATTCCGGTCACCAGCTCGGTCACCGGGTGTTCCACCTGGATGCGGGTGTTCATTTCGATGAAATAAAAGCGCCCGTTTTCGAACAGGAATTCAAATGTGCCCGCGCCGCGATAGCCGATGCGGATGCAGGCCTCCACACAGACCTTGCCGATTTCGGCGCGCTGCGCGTCGGTGATGCCGGGAGCGGGGGCTTCTTCCACCACTTTCTGATGGCGGCGCTGCATCGAACAATCGCGTTCGCCCAGGTGGATGGCGTTGCCTTGACCGTCGGCCAGCACCTGGATTTCCACATGGCGCGGGTTTTCCAGGAATTTTTCCATATAGACCATGTCGTTGCCGAACGCGGCCTTGGCTTCTTGCTTGGTGGTGGCAATGGCGTTCACCAGTGCGGCTTCGGTATGCACCACGCGCATGCCGCGCCCGCCGCCGCCGCCGGCGGCTTTGACGATCACCGGGTAGCCGATCTCTGCCGCAATTTTCACATTGGTGGCGGCATCGTCGCCCAATGGGCCGCCGCTGCCGGGCACGCAGGGCACGCCGGCGGCTTTCATCGCGCGGATCGCTTCCACCTTGTCGCCCATCAGACGAATGGTGTCGGCCTTGGGGCCAATGAAGATGAAGCCGGATTGCTCCACGCGCTCGGCAAAATTGGCGTTCTCGGAGAGAAAGCCGTAGCCAGGGTGGATGGCTTGGGCGTCGGTGACCTCGGCGGCGGCAATGATCGCCGGCATATTGAGGTAGCTATCGGCCGACGCTGCCGGGCCGATGCACACCGACTCATCGGCCATCGCGACGTGCTTGAGATTGCGGTCGGCGGTGGAATGCACGGCCACGGTGCGGATACCCAGCGCATGGCAAGCGCGCAGGATGCGCAGCGCGATTTCGCCACGGTTGGCGATGACTACTTTTTCGAGCATGGTCGTTGTCTCAGTTTCCAGTCCGTCCGGCCCACCGGCAGGCATGCCGGCGGGCGTTCACAGGCGAGTGCCTGCGGCGCTCGAATCCCCTGCTCACCCAATCACAAACAGCGGCTGGTCAAATTCCACCGGCTGGCCACTTTCGCACTGGATGGCGAGCACGGTACCGGAGACATCGGCCTCGATCGGGTTGAACATTTTCATCGCTTCGATAATGCCCAGCGTTTCGCCGGCCTTGACCGCTTGACCCACGCTGACGAACGCCGGCTTGTCGGGGGCGGGGCTGGTGTAGAACGTGCCTACCATCGGCGCGCGCACCACATGACCGGGCGGCAATTCCGGGCCGGCGGGTTTGTGGCTGCCGCCAGTCGCCGCCTGCACGGGGGATTGCATGGGCATGACGGGTGCGGCCGCGTGCTGCATTACCGGCGCGGGTGCGGCAACTGGGCCGCCTTTGGGCAGCCGCGCCAGGCGCACGGATTCCTCGCCTTCCTTGATTTCGATTTCGGCGAGGTTCGACTCTTCCAGCAGGTCGATCAGTTTTTTGATTTTGCGAAGGTCCATACAGAGAAGTCCTGTTGAAATTAGGCGGCCAGACGCTGCAGGGCAGCATCCAGCGCATAGCGGTAGGAGTCGGCCCCGAAGCCGCAAATCACACCGACCGCTTGGTCACTGAAATAGCTGTGCTGGCGGAAGGGTTCGCGGCGGTGTGGGTTGGACAGGTGAATTTCGATAAAGGGAATGGCCACAGCGGCCAGCGCATCGCGCAGCGCCACCGAGGTATGGGTGAAGGCGGCCGGGTTGATCAGGATAAACGCGGTGCCGTCCACGCGGGCGGCTTGCACGCGGTCCACCAGCACGTGTTCGGCATTGGACTGCAACGCCTCCAGCGCATGCCCGGCGGCCTGTGCACGGGCGGCCAGATCGGCATTGATATCGGCCAGCGTGGTGTGTCCATAGACCTCCGGCTCGCGCGTGCCGAGCAAGTTGAGGTTGGGGCCGTGCAGGAGCAGCAGCTTGGCCATGGGCGTCCTTCCAAAAGCGGCGTGCAGTGTCGCGCAGATGAGCAATGCTGTCCAGTTCGGCGAACTTTTGCCGGATAGCGCAATTTTAAACGGATATTGGAGTGACGGCTCTAAAATGGCATGCCCCTTTGTATTGCCCAGCCTTGAGGGCCGCATCCAGTCATCCACGGCTAAGGTCGCGGGCGCGGGTCATCCATGGCCCGCTCAGCGCAGACCCCGCGTCTCCCAGGGCTGCACCCAGTTTGCAATAGCGGCTTGGTTGGCAAATGGACCGATATGGGTCTTCAGCACGCGACCATCGGCCGCAACCAGTACCGAATAGGGCAACACGCCCGCCGGGTTGCCCAGCCGCACGCCGGCATCGGTGGGGCCGGGGGGATCGACCAAGTTGGGATAGGTGACCCCCAGCCGCGTCAGCAGGGTGCGCGCAGAGGCCACGTCATCCAGCGCAATACCTACCACTTGCACACCGGTAGTGGCGTGTTGTGCGGAGAACGCTTGTAGATCCGGCATTTCTTTCAGGCAAGGCGCGCACCAGCTGGCCCACAGATTGACCAAGGTGGGCGTGCCTGCCCAGGCCTGTGGCACCTCAGCGGGCAGGCCATCGAGCGTGTGCAAGGTGATGGCTGGCACGATGCCGCCACGCTCGGCGATCTTCAGCCCGGCAGGCGGCGCAGGCGCATTGGCGGCCAGCAGATGGCCCAGTGCGCGCTGGCCAAGTTCGGTGCCAGCCAGTTTGTAGGCAACGGTGGGCTGGACATACAGGCTGGCAACCGCACCGGCAACCGCCGCCAGCATGGCTGCCGCGACCACCGTCTTGTTGGATGGCATCAGCGTGCCGCCTCGCGCAGGGCGTCTTCGACAATGCCGGGGGTCAGCAGCACCGGCAGCACCTTGCCCTCGCCGCCGCCACGTGGATAGACCACATACAGCGGCAGGCCCACGGCACCATAGCGGTGCAGGTAGGCGGTGATGGCGGGGTCGATATTGGTGTGATCGCCGATCATGTAGACGGCATCGGTCGCTTTGAGTGCGGCGCGGAAACGATCGCGGGCGAATACCGCCTTCTCATTGGCTTTGCAGCTGACGCACCAGTCCGCGGTGATATTCACGAACACCACCCGGCCTTGCGTCCGCAGTTCGGCCAGCCGGGGCTCTGTATAGGCAACCGCAAGCTCGCCCTGCACGTGCGTGCTCATCGGTTTGGGCAGGGTGCCGATGGTGTACAGCGGCCATGCGGTCGTCGCCAGTGCCAGTACCGCCAGGACCAATGGCCAGCGCCGGGCATGTTGCCGGGCATGGGTCCACGCCCATGCCGCCAATGCCAACAAAATGGCGGCGCCCATCCAAAGGCCGGCCGCGTCGGCACCGCGCTGTTGCGCCAGCACCCACACCAGCCACGCGGCGGTGGCGTACATCGGGAAGGCCAGCAGTTGTTTCAGGGTTTCCATCCATGCGCCCGGTTTGGGCAACAGGCGGGCGAGGGCGGGGACGAAGGCGATCAACAGGAACGGCAGTGCCAGCCCCAGCCCCAATGTCAAAAACACCAGCATCGCCGCAAGCGTCGGGGCCACGAAGGCATAGGCCAGTGCCGCACCCATGAACGGTGCCGTGCAGGGTGTGGACAGCACCACGGCCAGCACGCCGGTGAAGAAATCGGCGCGCACGCCGCTGCCTTGCGCCAGTGCGCCGGCACGACCGCTGATACGGATACTGGCGTACCACATGCCCGACAAGCTCAGGCCCAGCATGAACATCAGCAGCCCCAGCACCGCGACCATGCGTGGGAACTGCAACTGGAAGCCCCAGCTGATCCAGTTTTCGATTCCGCCGCTGCGCAGTGCCAGAATCAGCCCGCCCAAGGCGGCGAAGCTGGCCAGCACACCGGCGGTATAGGCCAGCGCATGCCGTCGCGCGGTCTGCCTGCTTGCCCCGCTTTGTGCCAGCGAGAGCACCTTCAGCGACAGCACCGGCAGCACGCAGGGCATCAAATTGAGGATCAAGCCGCCCAGCAGGGCCAGCAGCAGGGCGGGCAGCAGACTGGGAATGGGGTGTTGCGGGGGGGCGCTGCGGGCGGCATCGGCAGTGGCGAGTGTGGGGGCAATCACGCCCCCTTTCCTGCTGGTGGGGGGCACGGCTGGGGGGAGGGGGGCGGCTGGCGCGGTGTCTCCGGCAAGCGCCTTCGGCACACTGTCCTTCTTCCGCAGAGGAGGATTGATCTCGCCCGCCGGTACATGTACCGCCAGCGTCCGCGTCATCGGCGCATAGCAAATGCCCTCGGTCTGGCAACCTTGCAAGCCGACGATCAGGTTGCCGTTGGCCGCACGCGGGGTGCTGCGGTTGACGACAAGCGGAATTTCGACCTGCGTGAAATACACCTGCACCTGGCCAAAGTGCTCATCCTTGAACGCGCTGGCCTTGGGCATCTGCGCGTGCGCGGGCAGCGCGGCGGATAACCCGTCGGCTGCCACCAAGTTGGCCGAGAGCTTGTCGCGATACAGGTAATAGCCATTGGCGGGCGTGAGCCGCAGCAGCAGGGTGTTGCCATCCAGCGCGATCACTTCGCTGCCGAAGGCCTGCTCCGGCGGCAGCGGCGCGGCGTTCACTGCGCCGGCAGGATCGCCCAGCCCGAACAAGCCGCCGGACTTCTTGGCAAAACCCAAACCGGGTGCAGCGTCATCGGCAGCCGGCAAGGCCACCGTCAGCGTGCGCGTTTGCGGCGGGTAGCACACCCCGGCATCGGCACAGCCTTGATATTTCACGGTCAGTTTGACGGCATTGGCGCTGGCATCGGCACGGCCACTGACAACCCCGATCAGCTGCTTGCGATAGGTCTGCACATCGCCAAAAAATTCGTCGTGGTGTTTGGCGCCCTCCGGCAGCGCCAATGTGGCATCACCAAACCCGTCGGCCTTGACCGAGGTGCGGTGCCGGTACAGGTAATAGCCTGCGGCAATTTGCCAGCGTACCTCGATGCGGTCGCGTGCGCTGGCCTTGGCCGACAGCACGAACACCTGATCCACCGGCGGCAGTTCGCCAGTGATCGCGGCGGGGGCCGGCAGTGCGGCCAACAACAGCAGCGCGGCCAGCCACAGCTGCAGGCGCGAGAACAATCCAGTCATGGACGCATTCTACGGGATGGGGGGTATTTGCCCGCCATTGCACCAAGGCCGGCAGGTCCGTAGCAGCTGCGACCGCCCGCGGTTGTGGAAGTTCGTTGCGGGCACGTGTTGCTGGCGTGCCTGCACGGCCGGGTAGCGGCCGCCCTTGAAAGCGGCGTTGCCCACCCCATCTCTTGACCATCCCGGTTGCGGGACGTTTTCGTCCCAGGATTTGGCACTCGCCTTGTGAGACTGCTAAAATCGCCGGGTTTTTCCCCTGTAATCAACCATTTATCGAGGTTGCTCATGTCCAATATCAAGCCGCTGCACGACCGCGTGGTTATCAAGCGTATGGAAGAAGAGAAGTTGTCCGCTGGTGGGATCGTGATCCCGGATTCGGCCACTGAAAAGCCGATCAAGGGTGAAGTCATCGCCGTGGGCACCGGCAAAATGCTGGAAAACGGCCAAGTGCGCGCGCCGCAGGTCAAGGTGGGCGACAAGGTGCTGTTCGGCAAGTACAGCGGCACCGAAGTGAAGCTGGATGGCGTGGAACTGCTGGTGGTCAAGGAAGACGACCTGTTCGCCGTCCTCGGCTGATCCGCGGGCGCGCCCTGCGCGTGACATCAACGATCCAAGGTTGCGGCCAGGGGCCGCTCCTACCGTAGACACATCACAACGATTTCGAGGAACTACTCATGACTGCAAAAGATATCCGTTTTGGTGAAGACGCTCGTTCGCGCATGGTGCGCGGCGTGAACGTGCTCGCCAATGCCGTCAAGGCCACGCTCGGTCCGAAGGGCCGCAACGTCGTGCTGCAAAAGAGCTTCGGTGCTCCCACCATCACCAAGGACGGCGTCTCCGTCGCCAAGGAAATCGAGCTGGCCGACGCCTTCGAGAACATGGGCGCGCAGATGGTCAAGGAAGTCGCCTCCAAGACCTCCGACAACGCCGGTGACGGCACCACCACCGCCACCGTGCTGGCGCAGGCGTTCATCCGCGAAGGCATGAAGGCGGTCGCCGCCGGCATGAACCCGATGGATCTGAAGCGCGGCATCGACCAGGCCGTGAAGGCCGCCGTGGGCGAGCTGAAGGCGCTGTCCAAGCCGTCCTCGACCAGCAAGGAAATTGCCCAGGTCGGCACCATTTCTGCCAACTCCGATGCCAACATCGGTGACCTGATCGCGCAGGCGATGGACAAGGTCGGCAAGGAAGGCGTCATCACCGTTGAAGACGGTTCGGGCCTGGACAATGAACTCGACGTGGTCGAGGGCATGCAGTTCGACCGTGGCTACCTGAGCCCGTACTTCGTCAACAACCAGCAGTCGATGCAGGCTGAATTGGATGACCCGTACATCCTGCTGCATGACAAGAAGATCTCCAACGTGCGTGACCTGCTGCCGGTGCTGGAAGGCGCTGCCAAGGCCGGCAAGCCGCTGCTGATCGTCGCCGAAGAAGTGGAAGGCGAAGCGCTGGCCACCTTGGTGGTCAACACCATCCGTGGCATCGTCAAGGTCTGCGCGGTGAAGGCACCTGGCTTCGGCGATCGTCGCAAGGCGATGCTGGAAGACATGGCCATCCTCACCGGCGGCACCGTGATTTCCGAAGAAGTGGGCTTGTCGCTGGAGAAGGCCACCATCAAGGATCTGGGTCGTGCCAAGAAGATCCAGGTGTCGAAGGAAAACACCACGATTATTGACGGCGCCGGCGAAGGCGCAGGCATCGAAGCCCGCATCAAGCAGATCAAGGCACAGATCGAGGAAACCTCTTCCGACTATGACCGCGAGAAGCTGCAGGAACGCGTGGCCAAGCTGGCCGGTGGCGTGGCGGTGATCAAGGTCGGTGCGGCGACCGAAGTGGAAATGAAGGAAAAGAAGGCACGCGTGGAAGACGCCCTGCACGCCACCCGCGCCGCGGTGGAAGAAGGCATTGTCCCCGGCGGCGGCGTGGCGTTGATTCGCGCCAAGGCTGCGATCAAGGACCTGAAGGGTGCCAACGAAGACCAGAACCACGGTATCGCAATTGCATTGCGTGCGATGGAAGCCCCGCTGCGCGAAATCGTCACCAATGCCGGTGAAGAGCCCAGCGTGGTGCTGAACCGCGTTGCCGAAGGCAAGGGTGCGTTCGGCTACAACGCCGCCAACGGCGAGTTCGGCGACATGATCGAGTTCGGCATCCTGGACCCGACCAAGGTCACCCGCACCGCGCTGCAGAACGCGGCGTCGATCGCCGGCCTGATGATCACCACCGAAGCGATGGTGGCGGATGCACCGAAGAAAGACGAACCGGCCATGCCTGCCGGTGGTGGTATGGGCGGCATGGGCGGCATGGATTTCTGAGCCCTGCCAGTTGCCATCTTCAAGCTTGACCACGAAACCCGGCCCTGCGCCGGGTTTCGTGTTTTTTGGCGTCAAAAATGTGAAGACTGCTGCGGGGCAACTAAATCGGAACTTCGGTGCAACTCAGGCATTGTTGTCCACATGCGGCAGTGCCTCGCCACATTTGCGGCAAAACCAGGCGTCGTCGTCGTGCTCGCCCAAGCTGCACTGCGGGCAGCGCAGCTGCACGCGGCCGCGCGAACGCATCGTGCGCGCCAGTTCGGCGGTGTAGATGCCGGTGGGCACCACGATGATGCTGTAGCCGATGATGATCAGCATGGAGGTCAGGAAGCGCCCCAGCCCGGTGGCAGGCGACAGGTCGCCATAGCCCACCGTCGCCATCGTCACCACCGCCCAGTACATGCCGGTGGGGATGCTGACGAAGCCGTGCTGCGGGCCTTCGACCACGTACATCAGTGCGCCGAAGATCACCGCGATGGTAAGCAGGGTCAGCACGAAGATCAGGATCTTGCGCCGACTGCGGATCAGCGCGTGGGTCAGCAGGCCTGCCTCGTCGGAATACTTCACCAGCTTGAGGATCCGGAAGATCCGCAGCAGGCGGAGGATGCGCACCACCGTCAGCGATGCGCTGGCCGGGAACAGCAGTGACAGGAAGGTCGGCAGGATCGCCAGCAGGTCGACGATGCCGAGGAAGCTGCGCGCATAGCGCAACGGTTCGCGCACCACCCAGATCCGCAGCGAGTACTCCAGCGCAAACAACAGGGTAAACACCCATTCCGCCAGGTACAGCTGGAAGTGCCAGCGCGCCTTCACCTCCGGGTCGCTGTCCAGCAGCACCACCAGTACGCTGGCGACGATGATGGCGATCAGTGCAAGGTCGAAATTGCGCTCGCTGCGGCTTTCGTGGTGGAACATCAGGCGATACAACCGGTAGCGCAAGCCTTCCCGGTTGGCGGGTTGCAGGACGGGGGCGAAGAATTCGCCGCCGCCATCGTTGCCCCGCGTCGGCTTCACATCACCCATGTCAGAGCACTTGGAATGCCGCGCGCGCCGCAGCGATGGTGTCAATAATCACCTCGTCAGTGTGCGCAATGGACATAAATCCAGCCTCGAACGCGGAAGGGGCAAGATACACGCCACGCTCACGCATGGCATGGAAGAAGCGGTTGAATGCGGCGTTGTCGCAGGCCATCGCCTGTGCGTAGGTATCCACTCGCTCACTGCTGAAGAACATGCCGAACATGCCGCCTACGCGTTGGGTGGTGAAGGCGACGCCCGCATCGTGTGCGGCGGCTTCCAAGCCATCACACAGTGCATGCGTTTTTGCTTCCAATCCGTCGTAGAAACCCGGCGCTTGGATGAGCGCCAGCATCGCAAGCCCAGCCGCCATTGCCACCGGATTGCCACTCAGTGTGCCGGCCTGGTAGATCGGGCCGCGCGGTGCGATTTGTTGCATCAAATCGCGGCGCCCGCCGTATGCACCTACCGGCATGCCGCCACCGATGATCTTGCCGAAGGTGGACAGATCCGGCACCACCCCATAGCGCGCCTGCGCGCCGCCGAGTGCAACGCGGAA